>ERZ825137.169-NODE-169-length-89941-cov-4.426785_pt1 | contig 89941 bp, 57 predicted proteins | sample MGYA00519873_ERZ825137 | MGnify/ENA primary metagenome ERZ825137 (study PRJEB31778, sample SAMEA3449190) | human gut metagenome | biome: human gut; feature: human-associated habitat; material: faeces | place: United Kingdom | collected 2010/2012 ...
GTGAAGGAGAAGATTATTACATGACCCATTCTTCTTTTGATTATGTACCGGGACTCATTGTTTTTCATTCGAAAGATTTGGTAAATTGGGAACCGATCAGTTATGCATTAAAAACTTATCTAGGTTCAGTCTGGGCACCAGATATCACTAAATACGGCGATAAATACTATATCTATTTTACGGTAGCCCATCCGAAAGGACGCATGAATTTCGTCACGTACGCCGACTCGCCTTACGGACCGTGGAGCGATCCGATAGATCTGAAAATCGGTAATATAGACCCTTGCCATATAGTGGGAGAAAACGGTACAAGATGGATGTTCATGAGTAACGGAAAAAGGGTAAAACTGACTCCGGACGGATTGGCTATAATTCCCAATACAGAAGAAAAAGTTTACCAGGGTTGGATGTATCCCCAAGAATGGGAAACAGAAGGCCTTTGCTTGGAAGGACCTAAGCTTCGCAAAATCGGCGATTACTATTATTACCTGAATGCAGAGGGCGGAACCGCCGGTCCTCCCACCAGTCATATGGTAGTGGTAGCTCGTTCCAAATCCATTGACGGGCCCTGGGAAAATTCTCCCTATAATCCACTTATCCATACTTACAACCGGAACGAACGCTGGTGGTCAAAAGGACATGGTTCACTCATCGATACCCCCGACGGGAAATGGTATGTCGTATATCATGCATACGAAAACAGCTTCACAAGTTTAGGACGCCAGACTCTGCTGGAACCGGTAGAAATGACGGAAGATGGATGGTTCAAAGCAGCTTTACCGGGAACTGCTATTGAAAAGCCGATACAAAAACCGATCGTATCCGAACAAAAAGCTGACCGAAGAGAGCGGTTAAATGAGTTCCGCATCGGATTAGACTGGAAATTCTATAAAGCATTTGATCCGGAACGCGTGAAAGTAGAAAACGGAATCCTGACTATGAAAGCTAAAGGTGACCATCCGGCAAACTCTTCTCCCATCATGTTCATTGCAGGCATGCGCGCTTATGAAATAGAAGTTGAAGTAGAAAAAGATCCGGAAACGATGGCCGGACTATTATTATATTACAACAGTGATTTTTTTGTAGGAACCGGTTTCGACAGTCAAAAAAGATATCGGTTCCGAAAGGGAAAAGGAAATGGAGGTACAGTACATGAAGGCAAAAATCATCTCTGGTTGAAACTCCGGAATAATAACCAAGTGGTAACCGGCGCTTATAGTTATGACGGAAAAACTTGGTATCAAGAGACTTGGGGTATGGAAGTTTCCGGTTACAACCATAATACACTTTACGAGTTCCAAAGCATGTTACCCGCCTTATTTGCATCAGGCAAAGGAGAGGTACGTTTCAAAAATCTCAAGTTCACACCTATCCGATAATTTCACTTTTGTTTTGTTGCATCGATAATACAATGTATTGCACAGAAACAGGACGATGTTATAAGAGCCAATTATCTAATCTTTATAAGGCTGTCTCCAAATCAAAAAGAGGCAGCCTTATTTATATGAAGCTATTCTTCCTAACCACATATTCGAATGAAAGAAAGAAAAGCAATGGTATTTTGTTTTCTCACACATTTATTCGCTAGTTTTTAATCTTCATATTCGATTTTGAAGCATTCATTTATTAGTTAAAGAAAAATATTGGATCTTCACGCAACCAATTACTGGATAGAAAACGTCCTCCTTTACCTTAGCAAACACAAAATCTTTGTTTTTTAAGTATCACTTCCGTTGAACTAAGAATTGAAAATATGAACTTTACCGATTGTTCTCATTATCCGCTAAAACTGCAGCTCCGTCCTACAACATAAAACCAACACAAAGAGAATTCACATAGTAGGCAGATGAAATATATTCATCAAAATACTTCCAACAACAAGCAGCAATATAAAAAACAGCATTATTTTCCCTCTATAGGCAGAAGGAATAGAAAACGAGCTCCTCGGGTATAATTCTTATCCACCTTTACTTCACCATGCAAGCGTTCCGCAATTACACGACAGATATTCAATCCTAAGCCTGTGCCCTGTTTAAATTCATCCAACTTTTTAAAACGCTCAAAAATTACTTCCGCATGTTTAATAGGTATGCCCGGACCAGTATCAGCCACCGAAAAGGTAACAAATCCCGGATATTCCGATAAAGAACAATGCAAATGAATTTCACCATACTTTGTATACTTTTCCGCATTAGTAAGAAAATTAATAAGCACCTGTTTTACCCTATTCCCATCGGTCAGGATTTTATAATCGTCTTCCACTTCAGAGGTAAAATAAAGCCGTACTCCTTCCACCTTCCGGTGCATTACAGTAGAAATGGACATTTTACACAGTTCATTACATGACCATGCTTCTTTCAGCATGGTATACCTTCCGCTTTCCAGATTCGACAAATCAAGAACATCGTTAATCAAAGTAGTCAACAAGTCGGAATTATGTTGTATCAACGCACTGAATTGTTGCTTCTGCTCCTCAACAAGCTCTAACTCCGGCGAAGCAAGAAGTTGTGAAAAGCCTACAATAGAATTTAATGGTGTACGTATTTCATGACTCATATTTTGAATAAAAACAGTCTTCATTCGGTCAGCTTGTTCCGCTTGGTCACGTGCAATTCTCAACTCTTCATTTTTGCGAGTCATGCGCATCATTGATATATAACGTCTGCGCAAATAAAGAATCAAAAAGCCAATAACGAGCGAAAGCAAAGAAACAACTAAAGTAAGCAACACGATCTTATGTTTTGAAATCGTTTCCAATTCCTTTACTGCCAATGCTTTCTTCTCCGATTCAGCTTTTAAACGTGCCAGTTCCAACTCTCGGTTTTTTAAAGCCAATTCCTTCTTTTCATTCTCAACTCTTTCATACATAGAACGTGTGGTAGCTTGTTCCAACTTCAGTTTCGTATTATTCAGTTCCAACAAATTCGCCTTTAACTTTAACTGTTCGTTACCAATCTGCACGATTAATTCCGTCATGTCAGAAGCCTGCATCTCATTTGAAATAGAATCCATCAACCCTCTCCGTTTTCTATAAATCTCGAAAGCTTTTTCATAATTCTTTTCCTTTTCATACACAGTACATTGCAAATCAAGACGTTGCATCGTTGTCAGGACAGAATCTTTCGCTAACAAGCTATGTGCCTGATCATACTCTCCATGCAAGATACATTTCTTTATATGTAAAGACTTTAAAGTACGTTCCTGAATAACACCATATTGCCGCATATCCTCCAAACACTCTTCATAACATTCATCAAAATGTTCTTTATCCTCCATATTATACAATACTACACATTTTGTTTGCCGTGCAGTCACTCTATCCTCATCCGTCTGAGCGGTTTTCAAGGCCAATTCTATATATTCAAGCGCTTTCTGAGGATTCTGCAAATAATTATAAGTAACAGCTATATTCAGATATATCGGCGCAAGAGATTGACCGGGTAGATTTTCTTTTGCATAGTCTAATGCCATTTGATATTGCTCTAACGCCATCTGATAGTTTATTCGCACCGTATAAATATGTCCGGCAGTACGAAAACTTGTAAAGATACCATATGGATTATTATCATCGAAAGCGCTGTTCTTCATATCTTCAACCTTCTGAAGCGCATGCATCGATCGTTTCTGATTCAACAGAAAAATAATTTCTTGGGAATAAGCGAAATAGAAATATTGTAGGAAGCCGTTTTTACGAGCATATTTCCTTAGTTTATCACAAGCTTTTTGGAGTTCTCCGTATTTTGCTACTGATACATAATAATAAGTAGGAATCACCAAAGCAAGGCATTGGGCCTTTTTATCGTTCAATCTTACCGCTTCTGCAAATAAGCTATCTGCTATGCGTAATCCTTCAGCAGAAACCCGATATTTCGCACCTCGTTGATAAATAGGATAAAGTTCATCTCTAATCTTATAAGGATTATTCTGAGCCTGAACGGAAGTAACTTCTCCACATAAAAAAACGGCAAAAATTCCCAAACAGACCCATTTAACAAGATCATATCCGCAATAAAAGCCTTTTATGTGAGTTATAACACCCATTCAATATCTATTTATCTTTAATCCATATCAATCAAGTTGGCACGATGAATAAAAAGCGCGCTCCATTGGTATATTTTCTGTCTAATTTCACTTCACCTCCTAAACGATCAGCAATTATACGGCATATATTCAATCCTAACCCTGTACCTTGCTTAAACTCATCTAACTTTTTAAAACGTTCGAAAATCGTTTCCGCCTTATTTTCCGGAATACCTATACCTGTATCTGATACTGCAAAAGTAACCTTTCCAGGATTTTCAGATAAAGAACAATGAAGATGAATCTCTCCTTCTTCCGTATATTTTTCCGCATTAGTAAGAAAATTAATCAGCACCTGTCGGAAACGGTTAGCATCTGTAGTAATCCGGAAATCATCCTCTACTTCCGATGTAAAATATAATTTTACAGACTCCGGCTTGCGATGATAAACCGTAGAAACAGCCATCCGACACAACTCATTGCAACTATGAGAGTCCATATTCATGGTATATTTGCCACTTTCCAAATTTGCCAAATCCAATATATCATTAATAAGCGTAGTGAGCAATTCGGAATTTTGCTGTATAAGTATGCTAAATTCCTGTTTGTCTTTCTCGCCTAATGGCATATTCGGATCAAACAATAATTGTGAAAAACCTACTATCGCATTCAGCGGAGTACGAATCTCATGACTCATATTCTGGATAAAGAACGTTTTCATCCTGTCGGCCTGTTCCGCCTGGTCACGCGCAACTAACAACTCATCATTCTTCTGTTGTAAATGAGCCATCGTTTTACGGCGTTTATACAAATAAAATATTAGGAATCCTGCAAAAAGAAGTAAAAATGAAATCACAAGACTCAAAGTAATAATATGATGTTGCGAGACGGCCTGCTGTTCTTTTAAAATAGCTTTCTGTCGTTCCGCATCGATCTTTAACCGAGCTAACTCCAAGTTTTTATTATTCAAAATCAATCTACTATTTTCCGCATTCATCCTTTCCAATTCCATTTGTGACTTGGTTTGCCGCAACTCCATCTTCGCATTTTCAGCATTCAGTTCGGCATTCTCCAAAGCCAGAGCTTGCTTCTCCAGCTTCATACGCTCATTGCCTATTTGCACATTTAGTTCAGCAAGATCATTCGATTGTATCTGTCTTTCGATAGAATCCTTATATGCCCTCTGCAAAACTTGAGTATAATAGGCATTTTCATAATCTTCAGTTCTCAGATAAATAGATTCGTGCAGTCTAAGACTTTCTATCCTTGGCTTTATAGAATCCGTCAACTTATGCGCTTCTGCATATTTCCCATTCAAAATCAAACTATAAATACGAAGACGTTCCAAAGTACCTTTTTGGATGATACCATGGTGTTTCACCATTTGGATACAGACATTGTAATAATCCTTAAACTCATCTTCACGCTCCAAGCCCCATAATACCTGGCACTTTTCCAACATTGCTGAGATCTTATTTTCTTCCGTCTTTGCTTCTTTTATGGCTTTCTCAATATATTCAAGGCCTAACTCATATTCTTTCTTGCTCCGATAATACTGAGCCAATTTTAAATAAAGAGGTGACGGGTCTTGTTCCGGCAAATATTCCAACATATACTCCAATGCATTTTTATAATGCTTGGCAGCCAAATCCGTATTATTACGCTCTTGGTAAATATTACCAATTATACGAATACAAGAATAGATACCATACGTATGTTGGTCTCTGAAAGCCTGCTTCTTTATTTCTTCAGCCTTCTGCAAGGCCGCCAAAGAACGGCCATTTACTAATAAATAATTTATTTCATAGCTACAGGCAAAATAATAATATTGCAAATAATCATTTTTACGTGATACTTCTTTCAGCTTATTTGTAGCCTGCTCCAATACCTTATAATCTGCCCGAGTGGTATAATAATAGATCACAGGAATAGTAAGCGCCAGGCACTTAGCTTTTTTATCGTGTCTTTTCACAGCCTCAGAATAAAGCGTATCGGCTATCAATAAACCTTGAGGACGAGTACGATATTTAGTAGCCCGCTGATATATCGGAAACAAGAAATCATTTATCTTATAAGGATTATTCTGAGCCTTTGTCGGTACAGAAATAACTAACAAAAACAACAAACCTATTATTCTATAACTGTACTTCAAGCTCTTCATCTCTTTTAACTGCCACTATTTAATTTATACCATCGTTATAATCCGTTTCCAATGCCGGCACACTCCAAGTCCAGCGATTATTTCCATCTACCGGCATCGTAAAAGCTGTCTGATCGGTAAAATTTCCTCCATCAGCGTAGGTCTTACGGTTTATCGGATCATTCCAGCGTTTCATATCGAACCAATCGAAACCTTCACCCCACAATTCTAAGGCACGATAGCGTTTAATTTCCTTCAAAAGTTCTTCCCCTTCTTTCACACAAGTATAGTCAACATCCCGTCCGCTATCTTTATTCAAAGCGATCAACGCTTTTTGAACTTGCTCCGGTTTATTTAAGAAATAATTTGCTTCTGCCTCAATTAACAACATTTCGGAAGAACGAAAATGATTTAAATGTCCTCGTCCAATACCATCTTGTGAACTGACTTTAAATTGCATATAAGCAAATACCAAATGAGTCGACGGCATATCAGGATGCATGGAAAAGGCTAAATCATATAACGGATACCCCTTTGGCGCATAACCTGCCGACGCAGTTCCAGAGGTATTAAAAACATACCCTTCACCATCTAAAAACAGCCTCCGCCGTATGTCCGTTTTCGGAATTTGTTCAAATAGCTCTCTATTAATACAAAATGCCCGTGATGTATAGTTGGTACTAATTGTATTATATCCCATCTTAGAAAAATAAGAATAATAACTTAACGATTCGGATTCTGAAGTATAGCTACTCCATATCCATTCCGAAGTGGGTTTATTAAAGCCCGAACAATATGCATCATTGTCCATCAACGGATATCCCTCCCGAGCTAAAGATGCCATCGTAACCGCCGTGGCATAATCCTGTCTGTTGAGTGAAGCACGAGCATAAACCGCATATGCAACAGAAATATCCGGACTGTAATTATCTCCTTCCGGACGTGACAAGCCCGAGAGAGTATAACAACGAATCGCTTCATCCAAATCATCATAAATCTGCTTGTATAATTCCGCCATCGTACAAAGCTCTTTATCATCCGTTGAAGTATCGACTCGCAATACCACACCCGAAGCGGCGCCTTCATTAGAATCTACCCAACGATTACAATAAAGCTGTGCCAACATTGTATAACAATAAGCGCGGAAAGTCAAAGCTTGTGCCCTAATGAACAGTTTCTCACCTTCAGGTCCGGCAGCATTATTTATATTCACTACAATCGTATTTGCGTTACCTATTACCATATAGTAATACCACCAAGGATAGTAACAATAGATAGAAGTTACATTCCCCATGTAATTCGTTCCCTTAAAGAGAGGAGCATACCCGTCACGGTTCGCAAAAACAAAATGATTTCCCATCCAGTTTCCGTATATCATTTTGATAGCCCCTTCGCCGTTAAAATCCTGCGACGAGAGTTTATCCCCTACATAATAAGGAAAAGGAGCATTCATCAGTTTGCACAAACCATTCACGGCACTTTTAGCCATCTCAGTAGTTTCGAACATGGTAGTTGTTCCGGTCTGATTTGTTGGTTCGGTATCCAACCAATCGGAGTTACACGCCGCAAACGACCAAGCCATAGCCAAACAAGTTATAATATGTCTGATTTTATTCATATTCATCTTATAATTTCACTGTTAATCCCAACGAGAAGATACGCGGGGAAACAAATCTATTATTGGTACTACCATCGAATGACTCCTGTGGGTTCAATCCTTTCCGCTTGGTTAAATAGAACCAATTCTCAATGGAAAAATCCAAATTTATACTATTCAAATCCAAACGTCTTACCCATGAAGCAGGCATCGAATAAGAAAGCGTTATATTCTTCATTGACAAATAAGAAGCGTCTTTCAGAAAACGATTCGAAGTGGCATTATTATAGATACTCATATTGGCATCTAATATCGGAATTCCGTCCGGATTTATACGGTTTGGCGAATCTTCAGTTATCCCTTCGGGAATACCGTTCCATGAATTTAACACATCTTTATGCAAAGCGTGTGGAACTGTTCCGGTAACCATTAAAGAAGCATACGAAGCATCATATATTTTTCCGCCAACCGAATAGGTCAATAATGCCGATAAAGAAAGATTCTTCCATTTTAAAGATGTGGAAAAAGATCCGTAATAACGAGGCAGGGCATCGCCACTCCAATCTTTTCGCGCAATACTGGCATTATTTGTATAATAGTCATCACCTATCCGAATCAAATCCGCAGCAGGCATTTCTATTTTACCTTCAACAGCCTCTCCTATATAATACTTCTCATAATCTATTTCATATAAGGAATTTCCAGTCATCTGATCGACTCCGGCAAACTGGGTAAGCCACCATTCATACATGCTATGTCCCTCCATGAAACGCCAATTACCAGTAAGAATACCGGCTTCCCGATTTTCTTCCGGCAATTTCACAACCTTATTCCAAGGAAGGGTCAGATTCATTCCTACATTCCACTTCCATTCTTTATTGCGAATAATATCCACATCTGTTTGCAGTTCCCAACCACGATTAGACATTGTTCCGATATTTTTCGAAATCCTAGCCATCGCATCCAAATTGGAAGTACTATTCGCACCCACAGAAAGCGGAAGGTTTACATCAAACAACAAGTCTTTCGAACGTTTATCAAAATACTCCACAGAAATATTCCAGCGTTTCAACAAAGAAGCTTCTACTGCAATTCCCAATGAGGTGGTAGTTTCCCAACGGATATTTTTTGCTTCATTCTGCGATTTGTATGCAGCAACATCTCCACCGTTCACATCCAATTTATATAACGCCATGTAACCATAATAGCCCACTCCCGCATCATTGCCGACTTCTCCATACGAAGCACGAAGCTTTAAAAAATCTACAGCCTCCACATCCTTCAGGAAGTTTTCTTTTGAAAGTATCCAAGCACCTCCTACACTCCAAAATCCACCCCACCGGTGATCCGGATGGAAACGGGAAGAACCATCATAACGAAATGAAGCTTCCGCAAAATACTTCTCATTATAATTATATCGTACTCGCCCTAAATAACTTTCCGTACGGTAATTATTTTTATAGTCTGTCAGAAAACCCATAGTTGAGAAATTACTCCATTCATCTTTACCCGGAAATGTTTCATAGTCTTTACGTCCCATTAAATAATTATATTGGAAATTATAATTTTCATGGGCAAGCAACCCGTCTACATAATGACCACCAAACATCTTTTGCCACTCCAGTTGCTCCTGCATCTGATAGGTTTTATAACGATAATTATACCGGTATGAACGCCCAATATCCTCAGCATCTCCCACTGTGCCGTTCTGGTAAACACGCCGTTCGCTATCAGTGAGACTCATATTGCCTTTCACAGTAAAAGTAAAATCACGCAAAAAACGAATTTCCGCATACGCTTGCCCCGCCAAAGTATTACGATGTGTTTTATCACTATCCAATTCATTTTCCCAAACCAGATGCCGCCCGGCCATTTGCGGACGGTCGTTGTCCGAACCATCATCATATTGTTTGTTTCCGGATGCATCGAGAATGTAATCGCCTGTAGAGGCATTATGCAAATGAACCGGATAAATGGGAGCCATTAAACGTGCACTATAAAAAGCATTAGTAGCATAAGCTCCTTCGGTCTCACAGGATTGGATATTTTGATATGTTCCGTTGGCCTGCAAGCCGAACTTAAACCACTTCCGAGGAGTCAAATTCAGATTAGCACGGAGCGTAAGACGATCGAATCCTGTATTTCTCATATAACCATCCTCATCCAAATAGCCTAAAGACACATAATAATCGCTTTTTTCACCGCCACCTTCACCACTTATATTATATTCTTGTCGATATCCAGTACGTTGAATCGGAGAATACCAATCCAAATCATTTTTGTAAATATCACGTACCGTTGCGCCCGCCGCAAGTTTTCCATTATCATCGAACAGCGATTCATTATCTACATTATATATATTATACTTCAGCACATCCATGATGGATGCATTTGCAGTAGCATTAGCCGCATCCGCAGTCGGATATTTATCGGGATGGAGACTTACAAGAGAGTTCCGGTTACTCAACCACATAGCTTCCATAAAATCATCCGCTCCCAGCCGTTCATATTCCGATATGCCACGTGTATAAAGCCCCTGCTTTACAGAAAGCCGCATCCTCAGCTCTTTACTCTTCGAATGTTTTGTAGCAATAAGGATTACGCCATTGGAAGCACGATTTCCATACAAGGCTGCCGAAGCTGCATCCTTCAAGACACTTATACTCTCGATATCCATCATGTTCAAATCCGATATGCGTCCGCTATATACCATTCCATCGACTACATATAAAGGAAGATTAGAGCCGTTAACCGAACTAAATCCTCGAATAAGCAGAGTTGCATCTTCGCCCGGTTGTCCGACACTCCCTACCATTACTCCTGTAGTGGTACCGTCAAGCACGGAAGCCAAACTCGTTACCGGACGATACTCGATGTCTTTTGCATTCACACTGCTGACTGAACCTATCAACGATTCTTTCTTAACCGTACCATAAGCTACCTGTACCACAACTTCATTAAGAGATTGTATATCGGGGCGAAGGCGAATTTCCATTCTTCCATTACGTGCATTCACCTCTTGTTTCTCCATTCCGATGAATGATACAATTAGCTTCCGCTTCTTCGAAGGTATCAAGGATAGTTTAAAATAACCGTTTTGATCGGTTACGCAACCCAACTGCGTATCTTTTACAACAAGAGAGGCTCCTATTAATGGTTCTCCCGTTTCGTCATCCAATACATAACCGGAAATATCATAAGTTTGCGCTTCAACCCGTCCGATCAAAACAAACATGCAAACAAATATAAATTTTAACACACGGCTTGTAGCTCTTTGAATTTTGTCATGTTTAATCATAGTCATTAATGCCAATATAATAGCTATTATTCTTAGATATCTCTAACAATGCATAAAAAAACGGGTTAAAGATAACAGGTTTTAGGCTTTATTAGACACATACCCCCCCCCATTTAATTTTTATTAACCAAGAGAATATTTTCAAGGTCTTTCAAATCTTCCACCACTGCAGCCCTACAAGTAGACGTCACAAAACCTATGAGTTATCTTTGTTTAGGGGCTATGCAAAAGGTCTGTAAGTTTATATTAAAACTTTCAATTTATAACTAATAGCGTTTAAATATAGAAAAAAGTACTACCTTACACCTGATTTTCATAGGTCAAAATAGCACTTTTTGTTTCTTCAGTTACAATCTGTAACTTTAGCTAATTCCATTTCGACTTTTTGGACAGCTCCATAATCATCCATTTATATAATATATAAACATAAACTATGAGACTTCCCCTGTTTCCTATTCTCAAATAAGAAATTCCCCATTTAATGTGCCCAACAACACGTAGGCCAATAACAAATTCCAAGAAACGCCCTATCCTTTAATGCGCAGTTCTTCCGACGACACTAACTTATAAAGTTTATCGCTGGGACGGATTTTATCAGGAACTTTAAAAGAAACATGTACCCCTTTTCTAACATGCTCCACAGGTTTTAAGTTTACACGAGCTTCTTCCAGTGTAAGGAACATGGCTCCAGTAGTAGGACCCGTTATCAGTAGCTTATCCCCCACATTAATTTCCGCTGCTTCAATATAGAACTCAGCCACGCCAATATTAGAAAAATACTTGATTCCCTTTCCTGCATAAATCTTACGCTCTGTAGCCTCCGATCCGTAATTCTTGCTCCATTCTCCCAATCGCTGGCCAAGATAATAACCGTTCCAGAAGCCCCGGTTGAAAACAGTCTTAAGGCGTTCGTCCCATGCTATTTTTTTCTCTTCGGTAAAAGTGCCGGCAAGATATGAACGAATAGCTTCCTTATAGCATTCCACTACGGTACGTACATATTCAGGTCCACGGGCACGACCTTCAATTTTAAATACCCGCACGCCGGCTTCTATCATTTCATCCATGAAATGAATGGTTTTCAAATCTTTCGGCGACATAATGTATTTGTTGTCCACCTCCAATTCAATATCACTCTCCCGGTCGCGTACGGTATAAGCGCGACGACATACTTGCATACAAGCTCCTCTGTTCGCGGAAGCGTTCAACTCGTGCAAACTAAGATAACATTTGCCGGATACCGCCATACAAAGCGCTCCATGACAAAACATCTCAATACGTATCAACTTGCCACTCGGACCACAGATGCGCTCTTTCTCTATTTGTCTGTAAATTTCGGCTACCTGCTTCAAATTAAGTTCCCGGGCAAGCACCACCACATCGGCAAATAGCGCATAAAAGCGCAGAGCCTCTATATTGGAAATATTAAGTTGCGTGGAAAGGTGCACTTCCTGCCCTACCTGGCTACAGTAACTCATCACTGCTACATCCGCCGCTATCACAGCCGAGATTCCGGCTTTTTTCGCCGCATCTACAATCGTGCGCATCAACGAAATATCTTCATCATATATAATTGTATTGATGGTAAGATAACTTTTTATACCATTTTCATCACAAACAGCCGCTATTTCTTTCAAATCATCAATGGTAAAACTATTGGAGGAACGGGCGCGCATATTCAGATTCTCTATACCAAAATAGATAGAATCGGCACCTGCTTGTATGGCCGCTGCTAACGCCTCGCGTGATCCGACCGGTGCCATAATCTCAAATTCATCAATTGTATGCATGAAACTAATTTTTTGTGCAAAGATATAAGTTTTAAAGTAAAAAAACAGCTTTCAACTCTCTATTATCAAGAAACAAGATCGGCATTAAATAATATAAAATAAGCTGGTGTAAAAACTTATTTTTAAAACAAATTTAACCGCAAATTAAATTTTAAGAAAATTTGCATATTTAATTTATTATCATCAATTTTGCACAAACATACCCGCAAAGAATGCTATCAGTTATTAATCTAAAAAATAATCTCATGAAAAAACAACGTAAACTCTATCTCGCTGTCTTTTGCTTATGCATGGCATGTTTTAGCTCATGTAACGAAGAAAAGATGTCGGAACAACCCGCAGGAGAAACTGCAGCTGTAGAAGAAATTAAAAATCTGATTGATCTGAGTAATTTATCCTTGCCGGATGTAACCAAGAACGGAGACAAAGAAACCCGCAGTACGGAACATCTTTATTATACACCAAATGCGGTGGTTCCTATATGGAACTCCTACCAAATGTGTACAGAAGGAGACGCAACCATATGGATGTTCCAATTAAAAGCGTCCGAAACTCTTTCCGGTATGATACAAAGTTACTACTACGGAAAAAAAGAAAATCAAACGGCCAATGCAATCTTTAAACTTGCCGTAAGACAAAAAAACAGTAAAATAACGTCCAGAATTATCACCTATATCCCAGATGAAAGTTATCTTCAAAAAGAAGGCATCCGAACCGACCAATTAGGATATAACCTTAAGGATATTCATTACAGCGGTAAGGTTATTATTTCTACTTTAGACGGTAAAATCATTTTTGGAGAAAAATATGAAAATGGAAATATCACATACAAGTTCTGCCCTGAGAACAATGTACTGTACAATTCCACAAACAAGGAGAAATGCGAAACTGAAAAGACCAAAGAGTTTTATCTTTCTTTCAACCTATTTGCACAAGGAAAAAAGAATCTCCTACAAAACAACTATATGATTTGCCCAACATGCGGAAATCTGATCAGCGAATGTGGATGCATGGTACTTCTTAAAACACAAAACAAAGCTACGCGCTCCGATAAAGATAAGGATAAGAATAACGGCAAAGTCAATCGTCCCGATAATGACTGGTGGATATTAGTTATGATGGAAAATCCTTTATTATTGGAAGAGGAAACCCCTCTATAAAATACAAAGACAAAATAAGAAATAGAATTACGAGTTAAATTCCCATCAATCATATACCCCTTCTTCTTATCAAATTATTGATAAATGAAGAAGGGGCATATTTTTTAATAAAAATGATATAGACTGCTATTTTCATAATCCTCACTCAATAATACAAATCGTAAATTCACTCAGCACTTTAACTTAAAAACAAGTAAATATCAAGACGCAAAAAAAGATTTTAAATAGTTTCTACATAAAGTTTAGAAAATATTTATATTTTACATATCTTTGCAAACATAGTTATAAGCTTCTATATGAAAAGATTAATATATCTTCTATCATTGCTATTTTGCATACAGTTTGTTGCCGCACAAAACAGCGGTATCAATATGGACAGTACACTTTTCTCTTATTACCAAAAATGTGAAAAAGCTATAAAGACTCCGCAAATCTTAACAATGACGGACACTCTATTCCGCATGGCTGGAAAAATAGGAGACAAACGTACACAAGCCGCAGCTTTATGCCACAAAGCAAATTATTTTTATTATACTCTCGGAAGCCAAGATAGTTTACGGAAATATGTAAAGCAAGTGCAATCTTTTGCTAAAACGACTAAGCAACCCAAATACTATTACTGGATATGGCAACGCTATGTAGAGAATTATATTAAAAGGCGCCAATTCAACCTGGCACTATTGGAATTAGAAGCCATGCAAAAAGAAGCTATCAAAGAAGACTATAAGCAAGGACTTATATCATGTTACAAGCTCATGGCACGGATATACTACACCAAAAGCAACATGCGCTTAGCTTATGAATACCAGAAAAAAGCATTGGATTTGTCCCAACAATACAATACGGATGAAGAAGATTTTAATATCAGCAACATTTACTCAAACCTGGCCTCTTTTTTATTAGGGATGCAGAAACCAGACGAAGCCTACACCTATATACAGAAAGCTATAGAAACAGCCAGACGCCCTAGCCAGACTTATATGGCAAAATACAACGAGATCGTATTCTGGCAACAACAGGGTAATAAGAACAGGATATTACAAAATATCCGTGAAATGGAGGAGTTAAACATCCCCGAACGCATAAATACAATAAAAGAAGCATGGTATATTTTCTATAAAGAGACAGGAGAATATGAAAAAGCCAATCAAATCCTTGATCTTCTGCAAAAAGACTCTTATTTCGACATACAGTCTTTTTTTATTAAGAAAGCACATATACTCAAGCACATATCGGGAAAAGAAAAGGAAGCGATCTATTACTATGACCAGTATCAACTCTATACAGACTCCATAACCACAGCCGATGCACAAATATCATTGGAGGAATTTGCCACCATACTGGACGTGACACGGCTAAATGCGGAGAACGCTGAATTAGAACTGGCTGTTAACAAACAAAAACTTTATGTGGTTTATGGTTTCTTAATAGGACTGGGTATTTTTATTATAGTCATGAGCATTTTCACATTCAAGGTAGTAAAACTTAACAAGAAATTACAGCGTTCACAAAAAAACTTGCAAAAACAAAATCAGGCTTTAATTGAAGCCGATCAGATAATTACCAAAGAAAAAGAACATGCCGAAAGCGCTAGCCGCATGAAAACGGCCTTCATACAAAATATGAGCCACGAAATACGTACGCCGCTCAACTCGATTGTCGGGTTCTCACAAGCTTTAACGGAAGAATTAAAAGAGCACGAGGATATGAAAATGTATGCCGACATCATTACCCAAAACAGCAACGATCTATTAAAACTGGTAGGTGATGTCATCGAGCTGTCTTCTCTGGAAGCTGTCGACAAAAAAGAAGAAATAACTCCCGTATACATCAATGCATTGTGCGCAATGGCCATCACACAAACCAATCATAAACTGGCTCCGGGAGTTAAACTGCAATTCATACCCTGGAAGAATGAATACCCTATATTGTCCAGCGAAAGAAGAATTCTAACGGTACTCAACAACTTGTTGCACAACGCTGCCAAGTTCACTTCGAACGGCTCTATAACTTTGGAATGCACATTATCCGCCGATGCGCAACAGATAGAAATATCTGTTACCGATACAGGTATCGGAATTCCGGAAGACAGGCAAGAATGGGTTTTCGAACGATTTGCCAAAATAGATGAATTTTCTCAGGGTTTCGGGCTCGGACTATCCATCTCGCGATTAGCAGCCCAGCATATTGGAGGGTATGTGACAGCAGATTCCACTTATAAGGATGGATGCAGAATGCTCTTCACTTTTCCGGCAACAAGGAATCAAGACTAACCTCTTTTTTCTTTATTTTTGCAGCATAATAAAGAAATCATGAAGATACGGCAAATAGAATTAGGTAAGAACCCCATTTTCCTTGCTCCGATGGAAGATGTGACTGACATCGCTTTCAGACTGATGTGCAAACGTTTCGGTGCGGATTTGGTGTACACGGAATTTGTTTCAAGTGACGCACTAATCCGCTCGGTAAACAAAACCATGCAGAAACTTACCATCAGTGAAGAAGAGCGACCGGTAGCCATCCAAATTTACGGCAAGGAAACAGACGCTATGGTAGAAGCCGCCCGCATTGTAGAAGAAGCTCAACCGGACTTGCTGGATATTAATTTTGGTTGCCCGGTAAAACGAGTAGCAGGAAAAGGAGCTGGAGCCGGTATGCTCCAAAACATTCCCAAAATGCTGGAGATCACACGTGCCGTGGTAGATGCGGTACAAATTCCCGTCACCGTGAAAACACGTTTAGGATGGGATGCCGACCATAAAATTATTGTCGACCTGGCCGAGCAATTACAAGATTGTGGCATTGAAGCCCTCACTATTCACGGTCGCACCCGAGCACAAATGTATACCGGCGAGGCGGACTGGAGCCTTATCGGAGAAGTGAAAAAGAACCCTCGCATGCGTATTCCCATCATTGGCAACGGAGATGTAACCACCCCGCAACGCGCTAAAGAGTGTTTCGAGCAATACGGAGTAGATGCCGTCATGATAGGCCGGGGAAGTTTCGGCCGTCCCTGGATATTCAAAGAGGTAAAACATTATCTGGAAACCGGCGAAGAGTTGCCTCCTCTTTCTTTTGATTGGAAAATGGACATATTACGTGAGGAAGTATTGCAAAGCGTAGCCCGACTCGATGAGCGCCGGGGCATTCTGCATATCCGCCGCCATTTGGCAGCAACCCCTTTATTTAAAGGTTTACCCAATTTCAAAGAGACACGCATCGCTATGTTGCGGGCTGAAACGACCGAAGAGTTATTCCAAATATTCGACCGGATTAAGGAAGAATATGGAGAAGTAAAGTAGTTACAGTAAATAAGATGAAATATAAAGAGTTTTAAGAGCCAGGAAAAGTCCACGAACTAAAGAAGCTAGAAAACGTAAAGAAGGTAAAGCCCAATAATTTGTTTTATTCCAAAACAAAAACACTCATCCATAAAATATATTTACACAATCTTTTTATGCACAAACGCAAGGTTTATTTGTGCACAAATCCAATTGCCATTTGTGCACAACGGAGGTTCTCATTTGTGCACAAACGATGGTTGCGTTTGTGCACAAATCTGAAACGCCCGCCACCAAAGGGTTTCAGAAGGGATATTCAGTCGAACAAGCAAAAATGCGTATCTGAAAAATATTTACTTATAGAGAAGATTAGATTCCCGAACATGGATATTTTCTTATATTCTATCGACGAAAGATACATCAAAAACGAATACCCTATAAACTAAAGTCTAGCACAGGTTATTTTAAAGAGTGAAAACATAGAAAGTACAGAAAAGGAAAGAAATAAGGAAAGCATAGAAAAGAGAAGGAAAAACATAAAAGACAGAGAAACCATACTAAGGTGAAGCTGAAGATTCCTACAAAACCAAAAGAAAGATAGGTCTCCGTCTTTTTTAACTCCAAAACAAAATCGGTTACTTTTAGATTTCCTTAAAGAGAAACCGGAAAAACCTTATATATAATAAGGTATAAGTATTTATGTGCAGAATTCGTAAAAAGGCTGGGATATTTGTACCTCGGAGGGGAATCGAACCCCTATCTAATGTTTAGGAAACATCTATTCTATCCGTTGAACTACCAAGGCATCCCTCAAAGAGTCGCTCTTCCATTCCTTAGATTACAAGAACGTTTACGTTTGCAAAGATAATTTATTTTTGCGGAGTGACAAAGAATTCCGGATAAGATAGATATTTTTATCTATCCGTTAAACCTTTCGGAGTTTCATGCATCTAAATAGGAGCAATATTAAAACTGAAATCGAAACAATGAAAAAGATTTGTTCTATTGTAATATTTTTCTTCTCTATCATCTTGCCATCCTTAGCTGTTGATGAAGCTACAGGCACCATTAAAGGAAAAATTATCGATGCCCGCACCAAAGAAGCCATAGAGTTTGCCAACGTCAGTATCAGTTCCGCCTCCGACGGCAAAATTATCAAAGGCACTATCACCGACCCTTCCGGAACATTCGTATTAAACAACATAGCCGCAGGAAATTACACACTGTCCGTATCCTTTATCGGTTACAGTACACTAACACGTAAAATTGCCATTACCCCAAAAAACAAAACCCTCAACCTAAGACAGATTGCCTTGTCCGAAGACTCTAAACTGATGAACGAAGTAGAAGTAGTAGGCCAGAAGTCACAAATGAGATTTGAGATAGACAAAAAAGTTTTTAATGTAGACCAGAATATATCCTCTACCGGCGGCTCGGCCAGTGATGTACTGACCAATATCCCTTCCGTGGAGGTTGATAGTGAAGGAGAGGTTTCTCTCCGAGGAAGTTCCAGCGTGACGGTATGGATCAACGGTAAAGCCTCAGGCTTATCTGCCGACAACCGGGGTGAGATTCTGGAACAAATGCCGGCCGAAAGCATCGAAAGAATAGAAGTCATTACCAACCCATCGGCTAAATTCAGTCCGGAAGGTACTGCCGGTATCATTAACATCATCCTCAAGGAGGACCGAAAAGCTGGATATTACGGCAGCTTGCAAGCCGGCTATGACACACAAGGAGGAGGTAATACCAGTGGAAACATCAACTACAGCAGTGGCAAACTGGACGCTTATGCCAACATAGGTTACCGGAAACGCAAAAATGACGGTGGTGGCTATTCTTACCGGAATAATACCAACAACAATACTTTCCTGAACCAAAATACGGAAAGCGACAACGACGGAGAAAACTTATTCACCCGTATGGGAGTGACTTGGCATGCAACACGCAAAGATCATTTCTCACTCGACGGAATGGGTATGTTCGGCGACCATAAGGGAAACAGCACAATACATTACACTTCGGGAATATTACACAGTAATACACTCGACTTTACACGCTTGCGCACTACCCGCAACGACAATGATATGAATATGATAAACTTCGATTTCGGTTACAAACATGATTTCTCAGAAAACAGCAATATAGATTTCACCGTATCACGTAGCCGTTTTAAAATGGATAACCAAGGTATCTATAACCAAACAACCGATTATACCGACGAAACCAAGGAACCGGAATCCATTTACCAGCAACAGGAAAGCGATATGTGCCATCATAACTGGGAGATTCAACTGGATTACACTAACCAACTCAACAAAAACACCAAAATAGAAGCCGGATATAAAGGTACACTTTCACGAGAAGACAGCCCGGTAGAGACATATGCCGGCACCAGTGCCTCGGACATGGTTTTAGACGAACAGTTATACAATCATTTCTACTACAACCAAGATATTCATGCACTCTATTTCACTTACGGCAGCCGCTGGAAGCAATTGGGTTACCAAGCTGGGTTGCGAGGAGAATATTCCAAAACCAGCACACGTTCTTTGGCGTTCGGTGAAGCAAAGAATGATGTAAAACCTTATAAGGACGATTATTTCAGCTTATTCCCCAGCATATTCCTTTCTTACACACTCCCGAACGAAAACGAATTGCAGATTAATTATACCCGTCGTATTTCCCGTCCATGGGGAGGACAGCTCAATCCGTTCCGGAACATTACAGATGCTACAAATATTTCTTTTGGTAATCCCGAGCTGACCCCGCAATACTCTAACGCTTTCGAACTGAACTATCTGAAAAATTGGGAAAACCACATGCTTTCTTTTTCAGGATATTACCGTACGACAGACGATGTGATTGAACGGATCAGTTATCTGCAGGGCGATATCATGTATTCGACTTCCGAGAATGTCGCCAAATCGCAATCGGCAGGTGTGGAAGTGGTTGTAAAGAACAAGCTCTTTAAGAATATAGTAGACTTGACTACCACCGTGAATTGTTTCTACTACAAGCTCGACGGATTCAGTTACAAAATGGAGGGAGTTAAAGATCCGATTACCGGAGAAGGAGACAAGGACTTCTCGTGGAACGCCAAGATGATTGCCAATGTGAGACTTCCCTATTCCATTTCCTTACAGGTAACCGGCAATTACAATGCCAAAAAAGTGGTAGCGCAAGGATATCGGAAAGCGAACTACACACTGGATGCAGGACTCCGAAAATCTTTCTTTAATAAAAAGCTGAGCTTGAGCATCAATGCCCGCGATTTACTGAATTCACGCAAATGGCATACCATTACATCCGGTAACGGCTTTGAACAAGATGCCAAAAACTGGAAAAGCGGACGTAAAATCGGCATCACACTGACATATAGCTTCGGCAACATGCGTGCCAAGCCTTATAAAGATAAAAAACGGGATGGAGGAAGTGACAACATGATGTATCCAGACGGAATGGAGGACTAATCTTTATGCATAAAACGTAAATATTCTTTCAAAAGGAATTTTACTTAAATCCGTTAAATATAACATTTGTCAACCATATAGGCAACACACACCCAAAATAACACATCATAAAAGAACAAAAAAAGTCGTTTTTGAGAGAAAAACGAGCACAAAAGAAAGATAGAGCTCTATACAGGGCTCTATTCTTTTTCTTACTAATTGTTACATTTTATAGTCGTTTTCTTTGTTTCTCCCATAACTTTTACGACCTTTGCAACCACTATTACCTATTTTCTATTTTAATATCGCATAAAACAGCAAATAACATGGAAGTAAAAGAGTTAGAGAAAGTCGTTGTCCGTTTTTCCGGTGACTCCGGTGACGGAATGCAATTGGCAGGAAATATCTTCTCAACGGTTTCGGCTACAGTGGGCAATGATATTAGCACATTTCCCGATTATCCGGCAGATATTCGTGCCCCGCAAGGTTCACTTACAGGCGTATCAGGTTTTCAAGTTAGCATCGGAGCAAACAAAGTATACACACCAGGTGACCAATGTGACGTATTAGTAGCAATGAATGCCGCCGCACTGAAAACACAATATAAATTCGCCAAGCCTACCGCTTGCATTATTATAGATACCAATGCTTTCGAAGCCAGCGATTTGAGCAAAGCCGAATTTAAAACAGACAATCCTATCGAAGAGATGGGTATCAAACAAGATGTGATAGCAGCCCCTATTTCACAAATGGTAAAAGATTGTTTGGCAGATACGGGTATGGACAACAAATCGATGCTCAAATGCCGCAACATGTTTGCCGTAGGTCTTGTTTGCTGGCTATTTAACCGAGACCTGCAAATTGCGGAAGACTTTATCCGCGAGAAATTTGCCAAAAAGCCGGAAATTGCAGAAGCCAATATTAAAGTAATTCATGCAGGTTACGATTACGGACACAATACGCATGCTAACGTAGCCAATACTTATAGAATAGAAAGCAAAACCAAAGTGCCCGGCAGATACATGGATATTACCGGAAACAAAGCAACAGCTTATGGTTTCATTGCCGCTGCAGAAAAGTCCGGATTAAAACTTTTCCTGGGCTCATACCCTATTACCCCTGCAACGGATGTTCTCCACGAACTGTCCAAACACAAATCGTTGGGAGTAACTACGGTACAATGTGAAGATGAAATTTCAGGTTGCGCATCAGCTATCGGCGCGTCATTTGCCGGAGCATTGGCAGTTACGTCCACTTCCGGTCCGGGCGTTTGCCTGAAATCAGAAGCAATGAATCTTGCGGTAATTACCGAACTTCCATTGGTTGTTCTCGATGTTCAACGCGGAGGCCCTTCTACCGGTCTGCCCACCAAATCCGAACAAACCGATTTATTGCAAGCGCTTTTCGGCCGTAACGGCGAGAGTCCTATGCCGGTCATCGCAGCTACTTCGCCGACCAATTGTTTCGATGCGGCTTATGCAGCTTCTAAAATAGCTTTGGAACACATGACTCCAGTCATTTTATTGACTGACGGATATGTTGCCAATGGCTCCGGTGCATGGAAACTTCCTAATCTGGAAGAATATCCGGCTATCAAGCCTCCGTTCGTGACACCTGAGATGAAAGACAATTACACTCCTTACCGCCGCAATCCGGAAACAGGTGTCCGCTATTGGGCTATCCCTGGGACAGAAGGCTATATGCACATCCTAGGCGGACTGGAGAAGGACAGCAATACGGGAGCCATCTCAACCAATCCTGAAAACCACAATCTTATGTGCCATCTGAGAGCTGAGAAAGTAGCGAAAATTCCCGTACCGGACGTAGTAGTGGAAGGTTGTGTGGATGATGCTGACTTACTGATTGTAGGTTTCGGAGGTACTTACGGACATTTATACAGTGCAATGGAAGAGTTGAATAAAGCTGGCAAAAAAGTAGCTTTAGCCCATTTCAGCTATATCAATCCGTTACCGAAGAATACGGCCGAGGTATTGAGAAAATACAAGAAAGTGGTAGTAGCAGAACAAAACCTAGGACAATTTGCAGCTTACCTGCGTATGAAAGTCGATGGTTTCGTCCCCAGCCAATTCAACGAAGTAAAGGGCCAACCGTTCGTAGTAAAAGAATTGGTTGCCGCTTTCACCGAGATTATCAACAAGTAAGTGCTATTTAAAAAAGAAACTATCATGAGCGAATTTACAGCTAAAGATTATAAAAAAGGACAACCGCGTTGGTGTCCGGGTTGCGGTGACCATTTTTTCCTGGCTTCACTGCACAAAGCAATGGCAGAAATCGGTGTAGCACCTTGGGAGACAGCAGTTATCTCCGGAATCGGTTGTTCCAGCCGTTTACCTTATTATATGAACACGTATGCCATGCAAACCATTCACGGAAGAGCAGCATCTATCAGCACCGGAGCAAAAGTCGCCAATCCGAACCTTACCGTCTGGCAGATTTCAGGTGACGGCGACGGGCTGGCTATCGGAGGAAACCATTTCATCCACGCCATACGTCGCAACATCGATCTGAACATGATCCTACTGAACAACCGCATCTATGGTCTGACTAAAGGACAATATTCCCCCACTTCACCACGGGGTTTTGTCAGCAAGTCTTCTCCTTACGGTACTGTTGAGGATCCTTTCCACCCGGCAGAACTCTGTTTCGGAGCACGTGGAAATTTCTTTGCCCGCGCGGTAGCGACCGATGCAACAGGCACTGTCGAAATACTAAAGGCTGCTTATGCACACAAAGGAGCTTCGGTATGTGAGATTTTGCAAAACTGCGTCATTTTCAATAATGGTACACATGACTCTGTATATAATAAAGAAGGACGCGCCAAAAATGCTATCTATCTGGAACATGGCAAACCTATGCTGTTTGGTGAAAACCACGAATATGGTTTGATGCAAGAAGGTTTCGGATTGAAAGTCGTTAAACTTGGCGAAAACGGTATCACAGAAAAAGACATTCTCATTCATGACGCACATTGCATTGACAACACATTGCAGTTGAAACTGGCGTTAATGGAGGGTCCGGATTTCCCGATTGCTTTAGGTGTGATTCGTGATGTAGCCGCTCCGACTTATGAAACGGCGGTAGCAGAACAAATCGAAGAAATCAAAGCGAAAAAGAAATACCATAACTTCAATGAGTTGCTGATGACAAATGATACGTGGGAAGTAAAATAATATCTACTTCCCCATTTATAACTCTAAAGGGAATAGCCTGTTTGAAGGAACAAGTTATTCCTTTTTTCTTTCTTACAAGAAAAAAACTAAGTTACCACGTTTCCTATTAAGAGCCTCCGCATAACTTCGTTAGTTATCGTTCACCATATTAACAGTTATTCGTATACTCCTTCGTTATTATCTACGAGATTAAAAGTTATATATGCGAGTCAAAGGGCCTGTTTCAAGTAAAAAACAATAGCCTGCGAAAGTGCTCTATTTATCACTTTTACAGGCTATTTCATACAATTAAAAATTGTTTTCTTCTTTCCTAAGTACTTACCGTACTTATCCAACATTAATAACTCTCTCTTTTAATTCTTCTCTCTCTCTTTTCTTTAATTCCCTGAGCCTTATTTTTTCTTCGACTGTTGTTAATTTCTTTGATATTTGAAGAAAATTAACTTCTGCAAAGATATTGTAGTTATTTAAAATCACAAAGCTTTCGTGGATAAAAATTCACTTTTTAAGTAGAAAAAGTTTCGGTTTATAGGATTTACCGTCATTAAATAAGTGTAATTATAACATTTAAACAGGAAGAAGGACACTAGAAGTCACAAATTAGAATTGCTTAGGAATTAAGGGTTATTAATACACTTTTTCAAGTACGGTAAGTACTTATCCAACATTTCTCTCATAAATATATTTACTAATACCTAAATTTTAAACGAATGGAGAGAAAAAACGTGTGCTCAAATCAGCCAAAGCACAAAGTTCGTCCAAGAGCCAATCTAGCTCATCGAACCATCTTCACCTTTATCTTATTTTTCGTGTCTGCCGTGTCTGTTATGGCACAAAAGACTCAAATTACCGGAACTGTAGTCGACCAGGCGGGACTTCCCCTACCGGGTGTGTCTATTACTACCAATGACAAAGGAATAAATGGAATTACGGACATTGATGGAAACTTTACATTAAGTGTTGCAGCAGGGAAAGAAGTAAAAACTCTTACGTTTTCTTTTGTTGGTATGAAAAAGCAAGTCATACCATACAAAGGAGGTAAAGTAAAGGTTACCATGAAAGAAGACACTCAACAAATAGAGGAAGTGGTAGTAACCGGTATGTACGAACGTAAGAAAGAAGGCTTCACGGGGTCGGCCAATACCATGTCAGGAGACGAGATTCGGAAAATGACCTCTGGAAATGTTTTAAAAGCTATTGAGTTGCTCGATCCGGGATTCCGTATGGGAAGCAACATGATGTCGGGCTCTAACCCGAGCGCTATGCCGGATTTTAGTATGCGTGGTCAATCCAGTATGGGAAACTATTCCACTGACGAAACAGTATTCATGCGCGGAGATATAGATACACGCCCCAATCAGCCTCTATTCGTATTAGACGGTATTATCGGAGTGGAAGTTACCAAAATCATCGACTTAGACCCTGCACAAATTGCAAGCATTACCTTATTAAAAGATGCTGCAGCGATGTCTATATATGGTTCACAAGCGTCTAACGGGGTTGTTATTGTTGAAACCAAAGCTCCGGAAGCCGGAAAATTACGAGTATCGTACAACGGAAACTATAAAATAGAATACCCTGATTTAACAGATTATGATTTATTGGAAGCGGCCGATAAATTAGCATTAGAAAAAAGAGCTGGTTTTTACGATGAATATTATACAGGACAAACTTCAGCTCAACGCCTGAAGTTATATCAACAAAAACTGCTTGAAGTAAAAAGAGGCGTCAACACTTATTGGTTATCACAACCTTTGCAAACGGTTTTCTCACATCGCCATGGTATCAACTTAGAAGGAGGAAACGAATCGCTCCGTTATAAACTTTACGCAGGCATTAATCAAGCTCCGGGAGTCATGAAAGAAACTGGAGTATATGGAAAAAGTGTCAGTCTGGACATTAGATATAGATACAATAATATTTTAATCAACAATATCGCTTACGTAGATTATACTAAATCAGACAGAACTTCGCCTTACGGATCATTCAGCGAATATGCAAAGCTCAATCCTTACTATCGGGTAAGAGATGCACAAGGCAACCTATTACAATATCTAGAAGAGCCATTAGTGGACAAGGATAATGGAGGTTATTCTACAGGTAGCTATATAGGAAACCCTATGTATAATACACTATATAAAACGATCGATAGAAATGTGGCTTTTGAAGTACGAGATGCCTTCCGAGCAGAATACCGCCCGATAGAAAGTTTACGATTGTCAATGGACTTTACCCTAACGAAAACCACTTCAGACACTGATATTTTTAAATCGGGAAATCATACCGATTTTATCAACATATCCAAAATAGAAGACAAAGGCCAATACAATTGGACTAATAGTACTTCAATAAGTTATGATTTGGCTTTTACAGCAAGCTATAATAAAGTTTTCCAAAACAAACATTTATTATCAGCCTTTCTACGTTATAATATTAATGAGAAAAAACTGCATAGTGCCGGAGTTATAGCTACCGGATTTCCAAACGACAATATGGATGAGGTCTTTCTGGGCTCAAAAGTAACTAAAACCAATGGAGACGAAAGCACTGCCCGCGCTTTTGGAGGAGTGGCGACCATCAGTTACACTTATGACCAACGATATGCTGCTGATTTAACCGGACGTATGGATGCCTCTTCTCAATTTGGAAAAAACAACCGATATGCTCCGTTCTGGTCGGGAGGCGTACGATGGAATGCAGATAAAGAATCATGGATAAAAAAATGGAATCTCTTTGATGAGCTTGTATTCCGTGCAACGTATGGAGTAACAGGCGAACAGGGATTTGAAGCCTATCAAGCGTTACAAATGTATTCTTATAAAAACACCATGCGAATTTATCAAAGTTCAGATGTCGTAGGAACTGTTTTATACGGAATGGGTAACCCTGATTTAAAATGGCAAACTACAGATTCTTACAATTTTGGAATAGACTTTAATATGTTTAACCGTATATTAAGTGGACGATTCGAAGCCTATTACAAATATACAAAGAACACCGTACTCGACTATTCTTTACCTCCATCTATGGGTTTTAATACCATAAAAGACAATCTTGGAAATGTAACCAATACCGGCTATGAATTTACCGTACGCATAATGCCTTATAACAATGTGAGAGAACAATTAAACTTTAACATTGTGGCAAATGGTAGTCATAATAAAAATAAAATTAAGAAAATTTCCAATGCATTACGCATCAGAAACCAAGAACAATTAAAAGAAGACCCGGAGAAACCGAACAAGTTATCCCGTCCTATGCCACGTTATGAAGAAGGCTATTCTCAGTCCATGATTTGGGCCGTACGTTCTCTTGGCATTGACCCGATAACCGGACGTGAGGTCTTTTTGACAAGAAATGGAGAACGAACCAGTGAATGGAGTGCTGTGGATGCAGTACCTGTAGGAGACACAGAACCGGATTTGACCGGAACATTAAGTGCCAATTTGAATTGGAAAGGACTAAGCATAAGCGTCGCCGCACGTTATCAGTTCGGAGGATATTTATATAACAAAACATTAGTAGACAAAATTGAAAATGCCAATTTACGTTACAATGTAGATAAGCGCGCTTTTACCGAACGATGGGTAGAACCAGGCGACATAGCGGCATTTAAAAAAGTTTCCAATGCAGAATACGGGTCGCAAACAAAAGCAAGTGACCGCTTTTTAATGAAAAACAATGAATTAGTAATGAATACAATCAATATCCAATACCGATTTGAAAGAAGATACGATCCATTTATCAGAAAATTAGGCTTAAGCAGCGCAAGTATTGGCCTCTATCTAGAAGACTTGTTCCATTTATCAACCATACAAATTGAACGTGGTACAGAGTATCCAATGTCCCGACAAATCTCTATGTCATTAAACTTAACGTTCTAATAAAACATTGTAATTATGAAGAAACTTATATACTTACTTCTTTCTATCACCATTTTTCTCACATCATGTGATGATTGGCTAGATGTAAAACCCAAAACAAACATTGAAGAAGAAGACCTCTTCAAAGATGAACAAGGTTTTAAAGAAGCCCTTACAGGCATTTATATTCTAATGAGTGATAACGACCTATATGGACGTGAACTAACCTACGGATTTATTGACGCACTAGCCCAACGCTATTCCGTCGATCCATCCAATGCCAGAGATTATACGAAAATAGGCTGGTACGAATTTCCTTCAGAACTAACCGAAGATTTCACAAATGCGATATGGGCAAAAAGTTATAATGTCATAGCCAATATCAACAATTTATTAAGCAATATAGAAAACAGGGGAGAGGTTCTGGTAACACCTCATTATAAAGAACTTATAAAAGGAGAAGCTTTAGGATTACGTTCATTCCTCTATTTTGACCTTCTTCGTATGTTCGGACCAATATATAAAGACAATCCGTCCTCTCCATCTATTCCATACCGCACAAACTTTAACCGGGCAACAGCTAAGCTACTTCCCGCCAAAGACATAGCAGACAGCTTAATTATTTGTTTAAAAGAAGCGGAAACTTTATTAGAAAAAGATCCCATGAATATATCTTTTCCTGCGGACGAATTGGATATAGATACTTCTATTGACCCCTTCTTGAACTATCGGTTTAACCGGATGAACAAATATGCGGTAAAAGCGGAATTAGCACGTATCTATTTATATATAGGCGATAAAAAAAATGCTTCAGACTATGCAAACCAAGTAATTAATGCGCAAAAAGAAAAAGGAGGAAAATTATTTTCGTTAATAACAGATAACGCACAAGATCATGTAGGTTCTACAGAACTTCTGTTTTCTTTAAGCATGGATTCCGAAAAATTCGAAGACCAGATAGAAAATGAATTTCTGGCTGCAATGTGGTCTAATTACTATATAAAAGACAAAGACAGAGTATATAAGTTATTTGACACAAGTATTGACGGAAGCAATGACATGCGCATGAAAGAGGGACAAGGATTCAGCATTACAAACAACGGTTCCTACACCCTTAAATATACTCAAAAGAAAGCTTTTTCTTATGTATTACTTAACCAAATGCCACTACTCCGCCTTCCTGAAATGTATTACATTGTTGCTGAATGTACAGACGATTTAACCCAATCGGCAAAGATATTGTCGACTGTCAGAGGGTCACGTGGACTAGAAGACATCAATACATTTAAGAACAATGACGATAAACAACTTAACATAGAAAAGGAATATCGAAAAGAATTTTATGCAGAAGGCCAATTATGGTATTTCTATAAACGGAATGGATATAACACTTTCCAATTCTGTCCCGTACCTAATATGGTTGAAAAAAACTACCGTTTTTCTATTCCTGACGATGAAGTATCTCTAGGAAACATAAATTAAAACTTTGAATATGATGAGAATAAAAAATAATATATTAATTATTTCCACATTTCTTTTTTCACTGACTGCATGTGAAAAAGAGGAAGTATCGGTATTTACCGCCCAGACAGGAATAAACTTTACAGCACAACAAGAAAACAGTTCTTCTCCCAGTTATGATCCGGATGATCCTAAAAATTTCGAATATACATCTGACTTTTCAGGACATTATGCACGAGGATTTTATGGTCACCAGTATGATACCATCTATATCAAAGCCAAATTGGAAGGACAATTAAGTGATAAACCGTTAAAAGTAAATTTGTTATATTCCTCGGTAGAAAATTATGCAACTCCGGAATTAATCATGCTCGAAGATACTATATTACCCGGTGAGTATCTTGCCAAAATTAAAGTCATCTGTAAAAGGCCTGCGCATATCGACTCTACATATCGGGCTAAAATTACGTTTGATTACGAAAAAAGCGATGTTATAGCAGGTACTAAAGAAAGACAATCAATGACACTTTCTGTATCAGACAAAACGCCCTATTCCGAAATGTATGTTGAATCAAAAGAAGAATGGAATAGCTCGTATTCAGATATTCTAGGAAACTTCGGAGAAGAAAAGGTTCGTTTTATTAAATCGGTATTTAAAGAAAGAACCAGTACACTCTACTACTATACAATCTATTATGGAGACTATCCGCACCTCGGATTCGCAGGACAGATAGAAACCTTAAAAGAAGCACTAAATGCATATAACACTGAACATCCGGATGCCAAAGTCTGCGAAGCTGATGGAACATTAGTAACATTTTAAATATAAAAGGAGACCGTTATATGAAAAATTCTATATTTTATGCATTAATCTTGCTGACCCTGTTTTGCACTGCTTGTTACGAAGATAAGGGAAATTATGCTTATCAAGATATCAATGAAGTGACAATAAAAGTGAATAGCACGTACGGTGTGATGAAGCAAGATGAAGCCATTGACTATACTATTACTCCGGAAATTGTTCAAACAACAGGAGATGATAATTTTTCCAACTTAAAGTTTGAATGGTATGTCAATACATCATCAGACCAACAAAAAGGAGAGGTACTCAGTACAGACCCAACATTAACCATACATATTGACCCGGCAGCCCCTAATTTTAAAACCAAATATTATATTCGCTTTTACGTAACCGATACATCAACGGAGGCAGTAGAGATGTTTCCTATTACATTAGAAGTCATTAACCCTTACGAAAATGCGTGGATGGTTTTACATGATATAGATAATCATGCCGAGGTCGGCAGTATTGAATATCTGGGAGGAGAAATGAAAGTAACTCCCAATGCGCTTAGCCGAGAACGGGGAGAACCTCTAAAAGGCTTGTCCGTCAGTTTGGGTAGCCGTAAACAAGATTTATATTATCCTTCCTATTGGGGAGGCTTAGATGTACAAACACAGTTTTATGTAAACACCACTAATGAAGAGGAATCGGGTTTGATTAACCAAGCAGATCACTTCTTATTAGTTGCCAATTGGTCGAAAATAATCTTTCCCGAAGATTTTAACGGGTACATCCCCAATAGTGTACAATTCGTAGACAGCAATACCGGTAGCGCCATGATTAGTAATGGAAAGGTATTTCAGGGAAGTGGTTACAGTTATCTAATGTTTGGCATGTATCCTAACGAAGAAGTTAAAGCTGATAATGCAAACTACTACATAACCAAAGCTTTTGGAATGCCGCACACAGCAATCGGATATGATAATATAGGGCATCGCTTTCTGCATCTTTACATTCAGAACAATTATTGGTCGGGATCAAGTACTTTCGATCCCTCTACAGAGAGAGGAAATATGGAATACATACCGGCTGCGCCGGAAAACGCAGCAGATCCCAACAACATCGGTTCCGATAAAGAATTTGTAGACTTTGTCGGCGGATATTGGTACGATAAAACAGCTATGGCTAATTGGCAACGTTATGGAGTATACGCCTACATGTTCAGTAAAGAAATCGCAAAATCGTATATCTATGTATTCCATGCTTATCCGATGACAAGCAGTTATGATGAAACAGATAATGCCCCGGTATATGCCCTTTATACGATTAACACTCCAAACGGAATAACAAAGGACACCCCCATGACATCCGGAAAAGCGTATAATAATATATTATTTTATGCCGTAGGAAATAAAGTATATAAACTGGATTTTGGAGTGACTAACGGATTATCAACCCTAATATACCAGCACCCTGATTCTGAAGCTGAAATATCATGTTTACAAATGGCATACGAAGGTTATGTTGGTTATGAAGATGAAGATAAGAAGAACGAAACATACGGACATCCCTACTCTCGTTGTATGGCTGTTGGAGTGAATCTGCCCGATAATAAAGGAGAAGTTATAATCTTACAATTAAACAATGCGGGCAAAATTGATGAAGATGCCAAATATCCCGCCATACAAACACATACAGGATTTGGTAAAATCAAAGATATTACCTTTATCTAGTATGATATAAATATATCATAAAAAAAGCAGGAGGAATAATTTCCTCCTGCTTAGTCATTTATATTTCTTATCTTTATCCCCTAAATATAAAATATTATGAGAAAAACAACATCACTTATCCTCACAGCCGCATTGATGGCAATTAGTTATGCATGCCAGTCACCCAAACCCGCGGAAACCGTACACTTGAAAGGACAACTCGTTGAAATGGGTACCAACCCGGTAACTATGGCATATAACGGTGCTGCATCTATGCTGGGCGACAGCCGGGATATCCTCATCGAAACAGACGAGAATGGATATTTTGATACTCTTATCGCATTGAAAGAACCTACTTATTTCTCTATCAGTCGCAACACACTCTATTTGACACCGGGAGACGATATGACCGTACGTATCACTACCAACAATGAGGAAGCTACCTTCCAAGGAATCGGGGCACAGGCTAACAATTACATGAAGTATCGTCTTTTCCCGAAGGGAGGCTCTTATCTGGAAGGTGGAAGCAACATGCGCGGAAGTTTTGAAGAGACCAAGGCACTGGTCGACAGTCTGGCAGAGGTGAGAAAAAACGAGTTGGCGTTGCTCGACAGTGTTTCCAACGAGTTCAAGCAATTAGAAGAAGCACGTATCCAAGCTGACGTATTGAACAGTTATTTTTCGTACATGGCTTATGCAAACCTGATTACGCCACAGGACAACCGAGAAACGGCACAAAAGAAATACGATGATTTCATGCAAAGCATGGTTCCTTATGCCAAAGAGATATATCCTTCACTTATGAATGATAAGTTTTTAGATGTGGCTGTAGTAAGAGATGTGCTCCACAATCTATTCGATGAAGAGGGAACCTCATTTGCGGAAGGACTAAAGATCAGCCCAAGAACTAAAGAATTGTATGATGCATACGGATACATATCACTGTTACGTCATGGAGCCGATAAGGCAAAAGTAGACAGTGTAAAAACGTTCATCTCTACCATCAAAAACGCAGACTTTGCTAACGAACTGAGCCTTAAAGTTGATCAGGCAGCCAAATTGCTTCCGGGAAACCCGGCGTTCGACATCGAGCTGACCGATATTGAAGGAAACGTACACCGTTTATCGGAATTCAAAGGAAAAGCATTGTATCTCGATTTTTGGGCAACATGGTGTGGTCCTTGCATTCAGGAGTCACCTCATTTCGAAGCATTAAGCAAAGAATATGCAGGAAAAGACATATTGTTTATCCCTATCTCGCAAGACACAAATCTGAAAGCTTGGAAAGGATATCTGGAAGCACACAAAAAAGAACTGGCACAATATAATTCAGTAGATAATATATGCCGCTCCGACTGGCAAATTTTCTATATTCCACGCTTCGTAGTGATCGACAAGGATTTCAACATTGTGGATGCTTATGCTCCCGTACCATCCGACAAAGAACGCATCAAAGCAATTCTTGACTCTTTAATAAAGAAATAAAACCATGACAAAAAAATTATTATTCGGAATGTGTGTGCTAATAGGAACAGCATGTTCCAACCCTCACACCACTGAAAACATTACCTTAGATGTCACCGTTGAAGGTATCAGTAACGGAAAGATATATCTTTGCGAGATACAGAACATCCATTATGGCTCGGCGAAAGTGATTGATACTCTGACAGTAGAAAACGGACATACTTCGTATGCAAATGACTCATTGCGCACAGGCTTATATGCCTTTGCCAGTCAAATAAACCACGATTATGGTATCCCTATGACAGGAAGGAGTTTCTTTCTTCAGCATGGAAAGAACCGTTTTTGCTATACTGCAACTGACGGAAAACAAAATACCGTGGCTATTGAACCGCTTGCCTTGCAAACTCAATATGAGGCTTTTCAAAACCGTCTGAAAGAAATCAATTCTGTGACAGACTCTATCGATGCACTGTTCGACACAGCCCGAGAGAAGGGAGACAGGGAAGAAATGGCACGCTTGAAAGAAGCCTCGGTGCCTTTCTACGAAGAGGCTACTCAACGGAAGAAAAAGTATATTGCCAGTTTACTGGAACAGGAAAAGAGAAGCACTTTCGGCCTGTATCTATTTTACGCCTATCGTTTCCAGAATCGGATGCTGAATTCCATGCAAGAGATTGACAGCATACATGCTTTGGTTGCTTCCTACGAAGAAGAAGCACAACAAAGCGAATTCGGGAAACGGATAGAAGAAACATTGAAAAGATTCGAAGCATGCGCTATTGGCCACGAAGCTCCCGAAATTAAAGGGATAACCCAAAACGACAAACCTATAAAGTTAAGCGACTTCAGAGGGAAATTAGTCTTGGTAGATTTCTGGAGTTCGAGTTGTGGATGGTGTCGTAAAGAAAATGTATATCTGAAACCGGCTTATGAAAAATTTAAAGACCAAGGTTTCACTATTTTAGGCGTATCGTCCGATTATAAGAAAGAAGAGTGGCTTAAAGCGATAGAAGAAGACCAAACTCATTGGGATCATCTCTTAATACCGCGCGAAGAAATACTCAAAGTAGATCAGGACTATTGTATTGTAGGCATACCGCACATTATATTGGTTAGTCCGGAAGGCATTATTTTAGAAAAAGAGCTGCGTGGAGAGGCCATAGAACAAGCTATCACAAAACACTTGAATAAGTCAAAACAATAAAACATGTCCAACTGACTCTCTTCACCTTAAAAACAAAATTAACCTTTTAATTTTATGAGGCTGCTTCTCTATTTTGGAGAGACAGCCTCCATTTTATCTATAAAATCTTACTTATCTTAAAATGGAACCTTATTACATTTATATCAAGGTTACTTATCTTCTCCATCACATATAAAATACCATCTAGACAAACCCTATATTGTGAAAAAAAGTAATTTCCATCTTTAAGTACTAAATGTACTTGTTTCAGCTCACAAGTCTCTTTTTATATTGCTTTTAGGGTCTGTTCCTTATGAATCTCTTTCAATCAAAGCTTTCCGTCAGACCTGTTAAAATATTAAATAATTGATGAATTTTAGACTTTGTAAAGATATAGCAGATAATTGATAGTGCAAAGCTTTCTCATATAAAAAAGTTATTTTGAAGCGAAAAAGTTAGGATTTATCGTAAAAAACACAGCATATACAATAAATCCCATCTCTGATTCATTTAAGCTTTCTTGATTCTTTCAAACAAGTACATTTAGTACTCCATCTCACAAATTTTCTACAAACATACATTTTGCACAAATAGAAAAAGAGAGTGATTTTAATGCTACGAAAAGATACAGACAAACGAAGATTGCTAAAAAATAGCTGCCTGATAATAAAATCCGACTTTTGGCTGTTAAAGGGTTCTGCTGACAATAGCCGGATAATAACAATAAAATGAACAGAACCCACCTTAAATCTATGAAAAACAAGTATTTATTTTCACGTGGAAAAACGTATGCTTTGCTATTGGCAACGGGAACTTTGCTTTGGGGAAGTTGCGCTATTGGCTACGACTCCCCAAACGGTTTTGATGTAGGAGTAAGTGACACACAGATGGAAACTCCCAAACAAATTACTTTTGCAATAAGCGTGGATGGTACCTTCGCAAAAATCGGTTGGCCGTTAGTGGTAGGTGCCAAAGGATACGAAGTATCTATTTACAATGTGGACGACCCGGAAAATCCGGTAATAGTAGACGACTATGAAAAGAAAGTAATAGACGGCTGCTCCATAACAGTTCCGGTAACCGAGGACAGCAAGTACAAATTAGAGCTGCGGGCACTCGGCAACGAGGCGTACGGAAACAAAGACGATGAAGCCCCTATGGTTTATAATCTATCGACCTTAGTACCTTCGGTAGCTACCATACCGAACGGATCGGACATTTACACTTATTTACAGGAACATCCGCTTCCAGCAGTGAGCGACGAAGAGGTAGCCATCGACCTGGAAGCTGACGGTGTATATACTTGCAGCGGCCCCATAGACTTTGGCGGACAAAAAATGACATTTCGCGGCGACAAACTAAAACGGGCTGTAGTGAATATGACCGGTAAAGGTTCGTTTTACTCGTTTACCGGACTAAAAATCAAATACATCAACTTCGACTGTTCGGAAAGTAGTGCCAACTCATTTATTTTTATGAGTGCGGGCACCGATATGGTGGATGGAAAAGCCACTCTGCCGGACTCTATTAAAAGCGAAAACCTAGGCTATGCACGCAATGGTGAATTGATTAAGGATATATATATTGTACGCGATCCGGTTTACATTTCCAACTGTTGGATAAAAGACCTGCCCAAATCGATGATTCACGACAATGAAATAAACTGCGCCTGGTGGTACTTTACTATCACCAACTGTATCATACAACAACGCAATAAAGGAAGTGACCCATTCATTAATTTACAAAAGAAGGGAAAATGCATCAAACATATTGATATCAACAACTCCACAATTTACAACGTGGAGGACTCCAAAGGATATTGGCTTCGCTACAACAACTCTTCTAACAGTAACGTACAAAAGGTATTCGGCAACACCACCAGCGATCACAGCACTGCCTCAGTGGATTTCTACCGTTGTACGTTCTGCAAGACATATAGTAAACAGAAAATGGCAAACAATAACAATGGCACCGGAATGAGTACCACCATGACCCATTGCATCTTCTACGATATCAAGCAGATTCGTTCGTTGTCCGCCATGGGTGTAAAAAAATTTGGTTTCAATTTCTATTATGCGTACACTAGTCCAGACAATGCCGATCCGACACAGAAGGATAACAGCGGCACTCCGTTTGCCAGTGTTTACGACCCGAAATTTGCGGGAGACATCACCCTGTCATTGGATTTTACACAGCCTAATGCCGGAGTAAACTTCACACCGCAAGAACGTGAAGTGATTGTCAACAGCAGTGGCGACCCGCGTTGGTTGCCAACTTATTAATTACCTAACCAATAAACTATTTTGCAATGAACAAAAAACATATTTTATACAGCCTGTGCCTGCTCTGTATGTTATGGGTAGCCTTACCGGCCTATGCACAGAAGCCTGCTACCAAGACAGTAACAGGTACCGTTGTGGACGAAATGGGAGAACCCGTAGTGGGCGCTACGGTGATAGTAATGGGTTCAAGTATAGGTATCACCACCGATATAGACGGTAAGTTCACACTCCAAGTTCCAGAGAAAGGAAAAATACAAGTCTCTTTTATAGGCTACACCAAACAAACTGTAACCAACCTAAACAACCCGAAAATTGTACTGAAAGAAGACGTAAATATGATGGAAGAAGTGGTAGCCTTGGGATATGGTTCGGGAAAACAGAAAAACGTAACCGGTTCGGTGGAAGTCATCAAAGCCGAAGAGTTGCAAGACCTTTCCGTAAGTAACCTTTCCGAAGCACTCGTGGGGTTATCACCATCCATTCACGTAGACATGCCGAGCAGCGGTCGTCCGGGCGAAACGGCCAGTATCACCATCCGCCAAGCCAAAGCCGCCGTATCATTAGTTCCTACAGGTGTCGACCAAGGTGGAAAACCGATCGGTGGTGTCGCCGACCCGGCTCCGTTATTCGTTATCGACGATTTCATTAGCACGGAAGAGGATTTCAATAACCTCGACATTGATGAAGTGGAGACCATCACCATCTTGAAAGACGCATCGGCAGCCGTATATGGCTCATATTGCGCTTATGGCGTGATCTTAGTGAAAACTAAGCGCGGGACGGCCGGTGTTCCCAAGATTTCCTATAACGGAACTTTCGGTTTTATCGATGCCATCAAACATGCAGATATGCTGAATGCCTACGACTATGCACGTATTTACAACGCCGCACGAGGATCGGCCTATAAAAACGGATCGGCTAACGAGGACAAATTACTCGATTATTTTCAGTATGATGAATTGCAAGCCATGAAAAACCTGAACTATGATTTGCTGGACAAATACTGGTCGTCATCGCTCACCCAGCAACATAGCGTGAGCATCAACGGCGGTACGGAAAAAGCTACTTACTTTGGTAACGTTTCTTACTATACACAAGACGGTAACATCGGTAAACTGGACTACGATCGCTGGAATTACCGGGCCGGTATCAACGTCAATATCTCCAAATATGTAAAAGCCGCATTGAACGTATCGGGTAATTACTCGGACAAGACTTCGCACATGGCCAGCGCAGGCGGAAGCGGCAACAACGAGGACTATGGTTACATGTTGTTCAATCCACGCTTCGTGCCCGACCAGATTGGCGACTATCCTATCTATCATTCCGGTATGAAAAACGATCCTTCGTTCAGCAATTATTACAACTATCAGAGCCTTTACCGTTCGCGCAATGACAGAGTACAAACTTCCAACGACCTGAGCTTACAAGCTTCTTTTGAACACGATTTCAGTTGGTTCAAACCATTGCAAGGTTTGCGCCTGAAAGTAACCTATTCCAAAAGCGTAGGCAACGACAAACAGAACCAAATTCGTATGGAAAACACCGTTTACCGTGTACGTAACCGCGGCGGATCGGGTAACCACCTGTATGTAACCGACTCCAGCCAGTTGATTGATAACTATCCGGACATCGATTACAACCCGGAATTATTAGAGGGTATACCTTACACTTCGTACGATAACTTGGAAAAACGTGTGCTGAACGAAGGACAAAAATCTTACATCAGCCGTACTATGTCCAGGGCTGACAGTTATCAGCTGAATTTAATGCTGATATACGGTCGCAAGTTCGGCAATCATGATATCAGCGGCACATTCTCTATAGAAAAAGGGGAAAATGAATCGGAGAACGTGGAAGCCCAAGGTACCGCCCCACTCTCTTTCACCGACGGCCAGTCCGCTTCCCTTTCGGGAGAATCGGAAAAAACGGTAAACTGGGGACGTAGCGAAGGAGGACGTTTAGCCTATATCGGCCGATTGAATTATGCCTATGCTGACAAATATCTGTTCGAGTTTCTATTCCGTTCACAAGCCTCCACAAAATTCTCTCCAGACAACTACTGGGGATACTTTCCAAGCTTCTCGGCAGGCTGGGTGATGTCGGAAGAAAGCTGGTTCAATAAGGAAAAATTAGGTATCGACTTCCTTAAATTCCGCGCTTCTTTCGGTATATTAGGCCGCGATAACGTGGACGAATGGAGATGGTGCCAGCTCTACGACTATAAAGAATATGGTAGCGCCATTTTCGGAACAGACCCCACTCAGATTGCTGCCAAGTCGTTTAAACTGCCGGAGAAATCGGGTACAAACCCGAACTTGCGCTGGGACAAGAACTACCAAACCAACTTCGGTATCGATGCCACATTGTTCGACAACCGGCTGTCCGTAACTTTGGACGGTTACTATAACTTTTCGCGCGAAATGTTTGTTGCACCCTCGGCATGGACCATGCCGGGAACGGTAGGTATTTACGCTGCTCCGGAAAACTGGGGTAAAATGGATTCCTATGGTGTGGAACTCCAATTAAGATGGAGACAACGCGTAAATAAAGACTTACAGTTCAACATCGGTGTAGGGACCGGTTACGATGATAACAAACTGCTGGAAGCTTCATTCCCAGTAGACCCCAGACCTTGGGACCAGATAAGAGGACAACGCTCCGACCGAGGCAGATGGGGGCTCTCCTGCATCGGCATGTTCCGCAGTTACCAGCAAATTGAAGAATACTTCAACAAATACCATATTACCGACTATTTGGGCCTAACCAAATCGCAAGTACATCCGGGCATGCTGATTTATGAGGATATTCGTGGTCCGAAAGACGAAAACGGCAATTACACAGCACCGGACGGTGTTATCAACAGCCAAGACGACCGGATAGAAATTTCCCACCGGGCTAATAATCCTTACAATGCCAACCTCAATCTGAATGTTATCTACAAGTCGTTCACACTGAACGCAACCTTCCAAGGAGAATGGGGGGCTTACACGACCGTTCCAAGTTCGTTGCGCGGTGAATCGTTCGACAGCATGGAGACTCACAACATCTCCGCTATGTGGAAAGATATGTTTATTTACAACGATGTGCTGGATACTCAAGGAAACATTTTAGCTTCGGCCAACCGGAACGGATCTATGCCGAACCTGCGTTACAAAGAAAACACCCAAGAGTCTACATTCTGGAGAATGAGTGCTGCCAGAGTAATGCTTCGCAACATCTCCATCGCCTACACTGTACCTAAAAAGTGGATTATGCCTTTCGGCATCAGCAGTCTGCGTCTGAACCTAACCTGCCAGAATGCATTTAGTTTCTATAACGCTATACCGGGCGGCGTATGGGACAACTTTGCCGGTACCTACGGTAACTATCCTGTGACACGTAAAATCACCTTGGGTGTGAAAGTTTCATTCTAACCTTTAATACAATATCATAATGAAAAAGATACATCATTTATATAGAGCAGGTTCAAGCCTTTTACTGTTGTTAGGCTTAGCCGTAACAATGAGCTGTAGCGACGATTTCCTCGCAGAGAAGCAACCATATGGCAGCTTCGGACCGGACCTTGTCTACGGCGACTGGAATTCCGTCAAGCTTCGCTTAAACTACATTTATGAGAAATCGTTACCCTACGCCAAAGGATACGCTCACTCTACCCGAGATAACTGTTATCCGGATTACTGGCCGATAGGACTGCCCGATGAATTATCGGCCAACACGGACGAATTCATTAAATACGGGCTTTACAACGATCCCACCAAAACGTGGGATAATACCACGATTCATAAATACTTCTTTTTCGGCATCAATGAAAGTCCTTGGAAAAAAATACGCGAGTGTAACGATGTCATCACCCGTGTAAATGAGAGCACCACCTTAACCGATGAACAAAAGCACCAAGCCGAAGCACAGGCTCGTTTCTTCCGTGCTACCCGTTATTTCCGATTATGGAAGCGTTACGGCGGTATTCCTATTGTAAAAACGTTACAAAGTACCATTCAAGGTGACAGCCTGCAACAACAAGTAGCCCGTAACTCCACGGAAGGAACTTATAAATTCATGATTGATGACTGTGTATATGCCGGAGAAAACTTACCGGCACGCTGGGAAGAAGAAGCTAACGACTGGGGACGCATCGTGGCCGGAACCGGCTATGCATTGGGCGGAATCATTGCCAACTATTATGCCAGCCCGATATTCAATAGAGAAGATGATCCCCAACGTTGGGAAGAAGCCTATAATCTGAATAAAAGAGCGTTAGAACGATTGGAAGAAGGACACTTCGGTCTGGCCTATGAAGGAAACCCCGGAACAAACGCTAGCAATTGGGCCAAAATATGGACTAACATGACTGCCAGCGATGGTCTGGTATCGGAAGGAGTTTACGTAGCTATCCGCAACAACACCCCCGATGCTGAAGGCAACGGCCTCTACAACTGCTGGGAACAACAAATTCGTCCGAGTAACTGCAAAGGAGGCAACGGCCGAAGCGACGATATGACCAAGATGGAAGTCACCCCATCGGCCGAAATGGTGGACGCCTTCCCGATGGCAGACGGCAAACGTCCTACCGAGGCCGGTAAATATGTATACGACAAGAAGGTTTTCTTTCTGAACCGCGATCCGCGCTTCTACCGCACATTCGCCTTCCCAGGAACCGAATGGAAATTCACCGGAAACATTTCTACCGAAGAAGACACCTCTTACCCTTATCTTAACGGAAACGACTACAAATTGTATAACTTTGCTTGGTATGCCACCGTGGAAGATGCCGCCAGTGTTGACCAGGCCGGCTATTTCACCGATTTGATGGGTAATAACGGTAAGACGGTGTATATCCGTAAAAAATCACAGGATGCCGCCTTAGGTAATCCCGCCCTCTATATTTACGAAACAGACGGAGGATTTGCCCGAAACGGTCAGCCTTTAGTGATTATCCGTTATACTGAGGTGTTACTGAATTTTGCCGAGGCAGCTTGCGGAGCCAACCATCTGGATGAAGCTTGGAACGCTTTGGTACGTATCCGCCGACGGGTAGGCTACGAAGGAGATTGCGGGTTGAATCCGGCCATCAAAACAGACCGTGCAAAGATGTTTGAGGCCATCCTTTACGAACGGCGAATTGAATTAGCTTACGAAGGCAAACGCTTTGATGACTGTCACCGCTGGATGTTATTCGACGGCGGTGAAGGACAGGAAGCCTTGAATCCCGGATGGGGACTGAAAGCGTGGAGTGGCAATACTTGTCGTTATCTGGGAGTCACTCCGCTGAACGAGATACCTCGCCACCGGTTGGAACTCTACTTCGACCCGGCTGTTTACGCCGCTCAGGAAAATGCCGATTTTGATCCCTTCAAGATAGAAGAAGGCGGTTTTACCAAACCGGCTGCATTGAACCTGACAGAGGACATGACCGCCACCACTACGGTAGGAGCTGAAGGAACAACTATAACATACGCCAACACCAAGGTAGAAACTTTAGCTAAATTTTATTCGACCAACCTGCTCCGTAAGGACATCAATACCATGAACTTGGTAAACGAAAGCACACTTCAAGGCATTATATGGGATCCAAGACTCTATCTTATGGGACTTGCTGAAAGCGACCAGGAAAACAACCCGGGCGTAGTACAAACCATCGGATGGCAAAGCCGTTTCGGCGGTATGGGTATTTTCGATCCGCTTAGCAAAAATCCACGTACCGGCGTGGATGAAGAGAGTAAAGAACCTGTCATTGTTCCTCCTGAAGAAGAAACCGACAATAATTAAAAATCATAGATTTTTTATTAGACGAAGGTATTAGCGATTTTTCAGGGTTTTAGTTACATTGGAAAGAGTCTTGTCGGGAGATAAGGCTCTTTTACTTATATATATTCCCTATTACAAGCCCTTGCAAAAAACGAACGGGACGGAGGAGAGTTCCAACAGCAGGCACGCATAAATCATTACAAAAAAATATTGTGCACAAACGCAACCTTCATTTATGCACAAATGAGATTGGGATTTGTGCACAAACAGCAAGTGGATTTGTGCACAAACGAGAGTTGCGTTTGTGCACAATTTTGAAACGCCCGCCAGCAAAGGGTTTCAGAGGGATATTTTTTTAGTCCCTATCAAACAAGCTTAATGAAAAAATTTAACATAAAGTTTTCACTCAGTTATCGGATCAACCTGCCTCCTCCTTTTTTACCGATATGAGAGACCTATAAAAACAAACTGTAGTATACGATGTTGCTTTTGCAACGTGCCGATATTGAATGTCACACGTTGTGAGGTCGCATATGCAACGTGCCAATCTTGAGTTCGGTACGTCACGAAGTAAGCGTAACCAACATCAAAACAACATCGAGCCTCAGTATGCCAAAAAAGCTTTTCAGAAAGAAGGCTTTTTCAATTTTTCCACCGGAACAAACCAACGGGTATACAACCACACCGAAATACCATATATAAGAAAAGCGGAAATAAAACCGGCGATGGCGTCAATCAGATAATGGGCCTGGATGTAGACTGTAGCGCAACACAACAATATATAGAAAGGTAACAATATAAGAAAAAGCGCTTTCTTGGCTTTATAGGCCAGAATCAGCAATATGGTGGAAATGCCGACATGCGAACTAGGAAAAGCCGCCGTAGGGCGTTCGCCGGCTTGTTGCGATGCATCGACCAAACGGTAGAAAAGTCCCCATTCCTGACCGGGAGAAGGCTGAAGTTCGGTATGATGGTTGAAATAGTCTCCCACTGCCGGAAAGTGCGCAGCAGCCACCTCTTCGGCACCAATAGCCGGAAAATAGTACTGCGGCCCTGCCACCGGAACAAAAATATAAATCAAATAATAAATAAAAAAGGAGGTTACTAGTATAAAGGCTGTCTTATCAAACTCCTTATAACGAAAAAGAAAATAAAAAATCGCCACCCCAAAAATCATAGGATAATAGGCGAAATAACCCATATTAAAGGCCTCACTAAACCATGCGGAAGAAAAATTTTCCGCAAAAGTAACGGCTGGTTGACTATGGAATATCATCTGTTCCCAAGTAGCAAATAAATGATCGAGATTCGGGAAAAGACGGTTAAATTCGTATGTATCCGGATACCAATAAGCCAACAAGCCTAACTGAAAGGCTGTACGCAAAAAGGAAGTCAGTTTGCAAGAGTAAGCCCGATAAAGAAGATATAAAAACACCATCCCTCCTACAATGGCCGCCCGGCCTAACAACATTTCTCCGGAATGTTCCATCCGTGAAAAAAGAAGAATAATTATACAGGTAGTAATGAGGTTATAAATTAACCCTATTTTCTCAATAGCAAACAGGCCCTTTTGCGTGTTCGTTTTTTTAAGTAGTTCTAAAGCCATTTTTCATTCTTATACCATGCAATGATCTCTTTCACGCCTCTCTCCAGATTATAATCCGGACAATAACCCAGTTCGCTAACAAGTGGGGAAATGTCACATTGCCAATTGCGTTGTTTCATTATTTTATATTTGTCTCCGTTAAGCGTACTGCTCCGTCCCAACAAAGCCGTCACTTTTTCGGCCAGCAAAGATACGACTTTTAAGATAAATAACGGACATTTGATATGGATAACATACGGATTTCCTAATTCTTTTTGTATCAAATCTGAAAAAGTACGGCTTTCATACACGTTTCCATCACTTACAAAATAGGCACGATGAAGTACTTGTTTTTCCAATGACAGATAAACGGCCTTTACTAAATCTTTTACATAAATAAAAGTCAAATCCTGACGCTTATAGCCTACGGAAAAGTCCAGATGTCGCTTTATTGACTTTGCCATAAGAAAATAGTCTTTCTCACGCGGACCATAAACTCCGGTGGGACGGAATATAACATACGGAAAATCATCAAGACTTTGCAAATACTGTTCTGAGCATAATTTACTTTCACCATAAGCGGTATTAGGAACCGGAGTATCTTCTTCCCTGATTGGAGTATAATCTTTCTCTCGAACCGGTCCGAACACACTCAGCGAACTGATATATATAAATTGTCGGGGAACCATATCCAAGGCTTGGAGTGCTTCCACCAGATGTCTTGTATAAAGATAATTAGCTTGCATAAAATCTTTCTTATGCAAGCATTTCGTCACACCGGCACAATGAATCACCACGTCCCAAGCGCCATACTGCTGTCGGTGTAAACCCAGTTGTTGACGCAACACAGAACAACTGGAAAAATCCAGATCCACAAACCTTATACGTTCATCTCGTAAATAACGGCGGGAACTAGTAGAACGCACACCCGCCCAAACTTCATCTCCTCTTCGGAGCCCTTCTTCTACCAGAAAACTGCCGATAAAACCACTGGCTCCTGTAATGAGTATTTTCATAGTTTTAATTTCACTATAATTCGTTATTAATGAGTCAATAAGCTTACATTTTCAGATTACACAGAAGCTTAAATGACAAAGGAAGTTTCTTTCCTTTCTTCCTTCCGCTTTATGGACCTCAAGCAAGTCTTTCGTTCCTCTTCTCCAATCAGCTTTTCAAACCGATAAATCCTTTAATCTTCTGAGTTCACCCGTTCCTCTGTTTCACCTCTTCAGCGTTTTTCACTTTAACCGGTTCAACATGGATTCCCACGTGAGTTTCTCCCCCATAATGTTCTTTCAGCTTCCGCTCAATATTCGTTGCTGTCTGATGCGCCTTGGAAAGAGAAATATTACCATCCATCCTGACATGCACTTCTATGGCATAGTGGCTACCAATACGCCTTGTACGCAAATGATGGGGTTCACTCACTCCATTCTCCGAAAGAACTATCTGTTCTATTTCTTTCTCAGTTTCCTCTGGCAGAGACTTTTCCAAAAGTTCCTCTATACAAGGAATCAGTGACTGTAAGGCGACCTTAATAATAAAAAAGCTGACAATTACCGCCGCTATAGGATCGAGCACGGTCCACGACTTCCCTAACAAAATGGCTCCGCCTATACCTATGGCAGTGCCAATGGATGAAAAAGCATCACTCCGATGATGCCAGGCATTGACGATCACCGCTTGCGAATCAAGTTGCTTTCCTTTATAAACAGTATAACGGTACACCAGTTCTTTAACTATTATAGAAAAAACAGCTGCCCAGAAAGCTATCATACCAGGGCTTTCCAAAACACCCCCTTTTATAACCAGCATTATCTTGTTTATCCCATTCCAAAGAATACCCAAACCTACCAAAAGCAGAATTATTCCAATTAAAGCCGCAGCCAAGGTTTCATATTTCCCGTGGCCATAGTCATGGTCCTTATCTTCCGGACGGTTCGATATACGGATAAATAGGACGACAATGATATCCGTTACGAAATCCGACAACGAATGCACTGCGTCCGCAAACATTGCCGCACTATGTCCGATAATACCGGCGACAAATTTGCACACAACCAACAAAAAGTTAACAATACTACCTACTATCGTCACTTTATAGATACCGCGAGCTCTTTCTTTCGGATCCATTTACCATATAATTTGCCGCAAAGATACGACTTCCGATGAAATAAATGAATTTATCGCACAGACTATCCGATAATTTTATTTTCTTTGTATCATCAATCGACTACATAAAACATACAAGTATGGGCAAATCAGGTAAAAAAGGCGGCAAACGCATGACTAAAAAAGTACTGGTAGAAAAACTGATAAGTCTTTTCCAATTGAAAGCAAATCAGAATTTAAGCACAAAACAAATATTCTCTGAACTTCATCTCGACACACATCCGCTGAAAATGCTTTGCATGGATGTTCTCAACGATATGGTAGCAGACGACTACATTAGCGAAACGGAAGGGCACTATAAATACAATGACCATGGACAAATACTTATAGGTGTATTCCAAAGAAAAAGCAACGGCAAAAATTCTTTTATTCCAGAAGATGGCGGCGAGGCGGTAATGGTAGCCGAACGCAACTCGGCTCATGCCATGAATAACGACAAAGTGCGTCTGGCTCTTTTTGCAAAACGAAAGAATCATGTACGCGAAGGAGAAGTAATTGAAATTCTTGAACGAGCAAACGACACTTTTGTAGGAACTTTGAAAGTGGACAAACCTTATGCTTTTCTATTAACAGAAAACCGGACTTTGGCCAATGACATCTTCATTCCAAAAAATAAGCTGAAAAATGGTAAGACAGGAGATAAGGCCGTGGTAAAAGTGATTGAATGGCCTGAAGAGGCTAAAAATCCAATCGGACACGTTATTGACATTCTGGGCAAAGCAGGGGAAAATACGGCTGAGATGCACGCCATTTTGGCTGAATACGGTTTACCTTATGTCTATCCGAAAAATGTGGAAGCCGCTGCCGACAAAATTCCGGCGGAGTTCACCAAAGAGGATCTGGACGGTAGAGAAGATTTCCGTAATGTGGTCACTTTTACAATTGACCCAAAAGATGCCAAAGATTTTGATGATGCTCTTTCTATCCGGAAATTAAAAGAAGGTTTATGGGAAGTCGGCGTACACATTGCAGATGTCACTCATTATGTAAAAGAAGGAGGCGTTATTGACAAGGAAGCACAAAAGAGAGCAACATCCGTCTATCTGGTTGACCGTACAGTTCCTATGCTTCCCGAAAGATTATGCAATTTTATCTGTTCTTTACGTCCCGATGAAGAGAAACTGACTTATTCCGTTATCTTCAAACTCAACGACAAAGCTGAGGTGAAAGACGCACACATTGCACACACTATTATAAAAAGCAACCGCCGTTTTACTTACGAAGAAGCACAAAATATTATTGAGACTGGTGAAGGAGAATATAAAGAGGAGATTCTTACCCTCAACCGTCTGGCACAAATCTTGCGCGAGAAACGTTTCACTGCCGGAGCCATTAATTTCGACCGTTGCGAAGTAAAGTTCGAAATAGACGAAAATGGCAAACCGTTAAGTGTTTATTTCAAAGAAGCAAAAGAAGCCAATAAACTGATTGAGGAGTTTATGTTATTGGCCAATCGCACCGTAGCTGAAAAAATTGGAAAAGTTCCGCGTAACATAAAAGCCAAAGTATTCCCTTACCGTATTCATGATTTGCCCGACCCTGATAAACTGGAAAATCTGAAAGCTTTTATCGTACGATTCGGTTATAAACTACGCACAACAGGAAGTAAAGTGGAAGTATCCAAATCCATCAACCACTTATTAGACGATATTCAAGGCAAAAAAGAACAGAACCTGATTGAAACAGTTTCGCTACGTGCTATGCAGAAAGCGCGTTACAGCACTTATAACATCGGTCATTACGGTCTGGCTTTCGAACATTATACCCATTTCACCTCCCCTATCCGCCGATATCCCGACATGATGGTACACAGATTGCTCACCCGCTACCTAGCCGGAGGAAGGACTGTGCAACAAGCCAAATATGAGGACCTTTGCGAACATTGTTCTGCCATGGAGCAAACGGCTGCAAGTGCAGAACGCTCCAGCGTAAAATACAAGCAAGTAGAATTTATGGCCAGCCATATCGGTCAGACGTATGACGGAGTTATAAGTGGAATAACCGAATGGGGCATTTATGTAGAAATCAATGAAAATAAATGTGAAGGAATGATTCCCATGCGAGATCTAGGCGAAGACTATTTCGAATTTGATGAAAAAAATTATTGCCTGATAGGCCGCAAACGCCATAAGAAATACAGTTTAGGCGACCCCGTAAAGATTCAGGTTGCACGTGCCAATTTGGAAAAGAAACAGCTTGACTTCACTTTAGTAGAAAAATAAACTCGTACCTAACCAAAAGGACTATCCATATTTATGATTAAAACAGACGGAAGAAGTCAGAAATTGGATAGTCCACCTTATAAAGCAACAAAAATAACGATATTAATTCATCAAGCTATGATTATAAACAAGAAATTAGAAATCATTCAGAACAAAGCTTTAGAAGAACATTTTGGTATTAACATTAAAAACATTGGTTATTCCTTACAAAACTATAGTGATGAAAATTGTAAAACTTTTGGTGGCTTGGATTTTCATTGTGAAATAACGTCTCTGCACGGAAATAGAATTGAACAAGAAGTTTATCTTCGGGGCGCAGCACTTAATAGCAAAGGAGAAATTATAGGAACCAGCGATCCATTCCTTCTTGATCCTGAAGAATTTTATGTAGAACAATTATGGTCAACAGGATTCTGTCTTAATTATAGAGGGATTAAATCATTAAAAATATATTTATCGAAAAACAGATAAAAATACTTTAACTATTTATTAGAATAAAGTATTTCCGAAAACTGATTTACTTTAGTCATTATCTTTGAATTATTGGGAATAGCCTATCGAATACAAAGAACAGCGTGTACCACATTATGATTTGCTTTCAAATTAGTATCTTTGAACCATTGGGAACAGCAGTACCTTGTTGCCGTCCGCGTCCGTCGTGTTGTGATTTGCTTTCAAATTAGTATCTTTGAACCATTGGGAACAGCGGAGAGTAACAGTATAAATACCTTCCTGTGTTGTGATTTGCTTTCAAATTAGTATCTTTGAACCATTGGGAACAGCAAAACTATAAGGATTTGATAAAGGAGGCTGGTTGTGATTTGCTTTCAAATTAGTATCTTTGAACCATTGGGAACAGCTTACAAGTATTTGGTACGCGCTTCTGATACGTTGTGATTTGCTTTCAAATTAGTATCTTTGAACCATTGGGAACAGCTCTTTATCAAATATTGCTGGTCTGTCATATGTTGTGATTTGCTTTCAAATTAGTATCTTTGAACCATTGGGAACAGCACTTTTGATAAAGTGAACCACTGGCTTATTGTTGTGATTTGCTTTCAAATTAGTATCTTTGAACCATTGGGAACAGCTATATACAGCAGGAGGAGTGCCGCATTACGTTGTGATTTGCTTTCAAATTAGTATCTTTGAACCATTGGGAACAGCAAACCTAATCTCATACTCTTTCACATCAATGTTGTGATTTGCTTTCAAATTAGTATCTTTGAACCATTGGGAACAGCATGGTGCGCCAATGATATTCACACCGAAAGGTTGTGATTTACTTTCAAATTAGTATCTTTGAACCATTGGGAACAGCTTTTGGAATCCTGCAAGCGTAGGAATTTCTGTTGTGATTTGCTTTCAAATTAGTATCTTTGAACCATTGGGAACAGCGGAAGATATCTATTATCTACTGTTCAAAGGTTGTGATTTGCTTTCAAATTAGTATCTTTGAACCATTGGGAACAGCAAAATCACGCCAAGAACCGACAATTGGAATGTTGTGATTTGCTTTCAAATTAGTATCTTTGAACCATTGGGAACAGCCCGGTGAAATCATGTTTAATCCTTGCTTATGTTGTGATTTGCTTTCAAATTAGTATCTTTGAACCATTGGGAACAGCGACGTAGCAAAATCCAAAGCATACAAGGCGGTTGTGATTTGCTTTCAAATTAGTATCTTTGAACCATTGGGAACAGCTTTTTCTACTTCATCCCATAGACACGGATGTTGTGATTTGCTTTCAAATTAGTATCTTTGAACCATTGGGAACAGCTAGGTTCAAGAGGAATTGGATTCGAAAAAAGTTGTGATTTGCTTTCAAATTAGTATCTTTGAACCATTGGGAACAGCATAGTTGCGTAGGAAGAGATATACGGGCATGTTGTGATTTGCTTTCAAATTAGTATCTTTGAACCATTGGGAACAGCATCCAGAAGAATATAACTATATATTCGCAGTTGTGATTTGCTTTCAAATTAGTATCTTTGAACCATTGGGAACAGCATGGCGAAAATACCTCAATACAAGTCCGGAGTTGTGATTTGCTTTCAAATTAGTATCTTTGAACCATTGGGAACAGCATATTTAAAAACTATTACGCCAATAAACAAGTTGTGATTTGCTTTCAAATTAGTATCTTTGAACCATTGGGAACAGCGTAAGCGATGGTAGTTACAATTCGTGGATCGTTGTGATTTGCTTTCAAATTAGTATCTTTGAACCATTGGGAACAGCGGATTTTACATTTTACACTGATTTTCAATGGTATACATTAAATGCTAGAATAGAAAAATGAGAACTGTTTCCACCAATAAATCCCGCATTCAAACGGGATTTATTATTTCTAAAACAATTCCAATTGCTGGCCTGGCGTATTAATATTCTGTACTTTCTTTCCATAAAATAATTCTATCGCACCAAATTGCTTGTCTGTAATACATATTATTCCCACTTGTCCAAATTCCGGAAGAAAGGATTTAACTCTCTTTATATGTACCATCGCATTTTCACTACTGGCACAGTGACGAACATAAATAGAAAATTGAAACATTGTAAAACCGTCCTTTTGCAGATTCTTCCTAAAATCGGCATAAGCCTTCTTGTCTTTCTTCGTTTCTGTAGGCAAATCAAAAAGTACAAGTATCCACATAACACGATATTCACTTAACCGATCCATTATCTATCAGGATATATAATTCGACGAGATTCTCCACTAAAACATTTATATAATGAAGCTGTGGTCTGACTGACCGCTATCATTAAAGGACTCCTTTTTCCTCCAATTTTAACTTCTATTGCAGGAATACCAAGTAATTCGGTTTTCAATTGCTTATTCAATTCCTGAATATTTTTATAGGTTTTAACAAGGTAGAATACGAGTTCATCTACATACGGACGATAAGGTTCCATTATATCATCAGCTAAACAATATGCATTATATCTGTTATGATGATGTATACCCAATGTCGGCAATAAGCCACTGGTTACTAACCCTCGCGCCACCACAGCACGAAGTATTGCATATCCATAATTTAACAGATTATTAGGAGGTATTCCCTCTCGGTCCCGAGTAAAGCCATCTATATCACGAAATAACGTTTTCCAATAATAGGCTGCTGCTCTTGCTTCCAAATTATCCGAATCTCCACTTCGAACATCATTCGCCCAAACACGCATACACTTTATTTCTTCTCCCGTGCAATCTTTCAAAACGGAAGCTTGATTATTAATTTTTGCCTGAATAGTTTGCTGCCAAAGTTGCTTTTTCAAAGGCAATGAAGCATCTAATTGTTGGCGAAAGCGCTCATTCTGGGTAGTATTTCCATATAAAGGGAGCATTAAACCTACCGGCATGCTTTTACCATCGCATGTTATCACCGCACAATTATTCTCCAACAAAGCCTCTAAAACTCCCGAAGTAATAGTTATTTGTTTATGATCTAAAACAATCACTCCCAAATCCTCTATAGCCCTTGTTACCTCTGATTGTTTTTTAAATGCTTCAGAAAAAGATTCGCACTTTTCTACTTCCGGTAATTTAATAACCAACTGTGCATTCCTCAAAGAAAGATAAACCGGATTGCCAAAATAAAGTGTTTTCTTTATCATATTCTTAAAGATCAGTTTTCACCCAATTAACTTATATATAAAAGAAATAGAACTTTCTCTATAGATTTAAAACAGATTCATTCAAGAATCTTATGACTAATACTCTCCTACAAATACAATTTGTCCGATATGATTCACTCGAACTTTTACAATTTTATCTAGATTATTTAAAGAGGATAATCTCTTCCAGGTTATTCCATGTAATTCTTTTTTATCATCAACGATTGTTTCAAGATGATGTCTAAATACATAATCTTTTGATGTTAATTTCTGCACTCTAAATAAATTAGGGCTAATAAGAGCGTAGTTTTCCGCATCCGTCAAATCAATTTCACTCGGATTAAATCCTATTTCTTCATTAGGAAAAACAAAATATTCATTTTGCTTCATAGAAAACAAAAAGTTCCATCCTTCACTACTCTTATACGCTTTATCAATTATAGGAAGTCCAAGAGCTATACGACTTGTTGCTTCATAGAAAGAAACGACTTTTTCTTGTAAATTACCCTTTCCGTCCCGATAAATTGCCACGTGATGATTATTTCCCGTGTTAACAAAATCCACTGGCTGTTTCCTTCCTGTAGATTCCAACATATATTGACCTCGATGATCCTTTTTATCATGAAGCGGCGTAACACTACTTGCTCCTGTGATAGTTACCCGTTTAATAACTATACCTTTCTCTTTATTTAACCAGACAGGATTCTCATCTAAATTACCAAATGCTTTTTTAGCATCCCCCCCAAATTCTTTCAAACGCTCTTGCAAAATTTGTCTTATTCTCCCATCTACAATTTTATCTATTTTCAGATCAGGACCAATAGCTTTACGAACCGTATAAATTGTCTCTTGCTCCACCGTCTTTACTTTTACCGGAACCCGCCAGGTACGTAGTTCATCCAAATAAATAGGATTTTTCTCCAAACTATTTTTACCCGTAAAGGCTCTTTTAGGATCACCATTCCATTCAAAAAGACGCTTTAACAATGCTTCCCTATATTTTTGATTAGCAACTTTAGCTATTCGTTCAACGGTAAATCCTGCACCTATTTTCTCTTCTTTGGTAACATACCGTTTCATACTGCCATAAATGGTTTCATTATGTAGTTGACCACGAGGAGTTAACTGGACCTTTTTCTTAAATCCATTTTTGAGCTTTATCTTGTTGGTATTCTGCGTTACTACTTTATTTTTAGCTTTTATAGATACTAAGGTATTTTCCAAATGGTATTTTGCTTCCATTCTAAATATATCAAGTGGCATAGGAGGCACAAATCGCAACTTCCCATGCTTATCTCGATAGAGCTCCTTCTGCTCTATTCCATAAATACTACTTGATTTATCACTTTTTGCATTAAGGTTATTCAAATATTGTATAAAACTCTCCTTTGTAAAGGCAATTGTTAATGCATCCATAGCATGGTGACGATGATCGTTGCGTTTGGTCCACTCTTTAATGCGGTATAGCTTGCGTCCATCTTTATCTTCCAGCACTTCTGTTAAACCTAATTTATCATACTTATCCCAATTTAATTCTTGCATCACATCTACCAACTGCCAATCTTCACGCAAACGATCTGTAATCAATCCTGTAGTAGGAAGCACACATTTTACAACATCTTCAAGTATTTCACAAGCCTTTCTCGCAATGTACTGAGTAGTGCGTAAATCTCGTTTAATGAAATCATCAGGAATATCTGTTGATCTCATGAGTAAATTATTACGCTTTGTTTTACTGATTGCATTAGTTTTATATAAATTTTCAATGCGAATCTTATAATCCTCAATATCCTTTACACCGTACTTATTTAATACATAATCATAAGCAGTCTGATTACTTTTTTCAATATTTACACTTCTACTTTCAAGTGTTTTATTCGAAAACGAATCATTAAATAATCTTGCCTGAGGAATAATATGCTCTATATCAAATTCCTTACTAAACAATCTTTCTTGAGGTATATAAGTATTAGAATAGAGTGTTTTATAACCATTATCCTTTAATTCCAAATATAGCTTATAGCGAATTATATCATTACGACTTACATTGCTTATACCAAATTCTTTTTGAAGGATCTCACGGTATTTTTCATGTTCGGCCCTTGCCTTATTAATGGAGTTCATCATTTCCTCACGTTCTTTTGCACTTTTTTTCAGTTCACGTGCCAACTCAATGCGGATTTCATCTGGTTTTCCATACGTATCAATAACCGAATTAACTAAATTAATCATCTGATTTAGAATTTTCTCCACAACAGGATTCCGCAAGCTATTTCTAGGAAGTATATCTAAATGATCTTTATAAACTTTATCTTCCAGCTCCTCTCTAGTTTGGGAACGTTTGGAGTGATTATAACCGACATTCTTACATGCTGAGCTAAATTCTGTACCCTTTTTTATTAAAGGCAATATCTTCCGTATTGCTTTTGCGCTTAGATTCCCATAATCGGGCTGAAATGTAATATTTGCCAATCTTTTTGCATATTCTCTTTCCAAGCCGGTCAGTTCTTCAATTTTTGCCAATAAGCTATCAATTCCCGTATTCGATTTATCCCCTTCATAAGAATATAACAAGTGCCATAACAAATACATTGGTTGCTTATCAAAGTCATGTCCTTTTATACTTGAATCGAAATTCAACATATCTGTACGATATCCTAAGCCCGTAAATATATCTGTCACGGTTTTTATCACATCATGAGCTGACATTTTAGAGAAATCGTATTCTTTATGACCGGTCATGGCTATAATATCTTGATATGCCTTGAACAACAAAGACTGAGTCCGATTTCCTTCAATTTCTTTGAAGTTCAAATCCAACTCTTTATAATTTTTAAATAGATATTTAAGAACATCTAATTTGGACAATTTATCTTTGACACTCAATTCAAAAAACAAAATATCCTTTTCTTCCTGTTCTAAATATCTGCAAGCACCGGTTGACTTTTCTGTCACCTTAATATTATTAAGAATCTGCCAAATCTTAAATTCTTGAAATAAAGGAGATGATTTAGGACAAACCCTACTCCCTATCGTTTTCATTTTCATCTTGCCATCTACCTCTATCTCTATTTGGCTGTTCTCCAGTTCACAATAACCAATCAAGCCCTTTTGACTTTTAAGTGGTCGCTGATAAAAAATGATAATATCACGTACTTCTTTTTTTAGTTCTGGAGTAAGCTCTGAATGATATTTGGCTTGTGTTTCCCAAATAGCCTCAAATTCATCCATATAATCCTGACGATAATATACTTGATTCTTTAAACTATAATGAGGATCTTTAATTAATCCATTCATCAAAGCTTGTCCTACGGTTTGTTTATTAAAAACCAAATCTTTACTCCTATCACTAATAGAGCCTAAGTAACCACTTGAATTATTTATTAGACCATTTATTTCACAAATAACAAATGCAACTTCTTCAATTGTCAACTGTTTACTTAACGCTTCAACACGCCACCGATAAGCTTGCAATCGTTTATCTTTTCCTTTATTGTCGGCCGTATATATTTGATATTTTCCCAAAAATATTTTACTTGAGTTCTGCTTACCTTTCCCTTTCAATTGTTCTTTAAAGTCATCTGTCAATATATCAGCATAAAACTGACGCTGGTACTTCCATATCCTATCTAATTCACTCTGTAAATCCGAACGGTAAAAGTCGGGAATGTAGTTTTTCCCTTCGTTGAGAAGAGACAAAACAAATTGACCTGGAGTAATATTTTCATCATAAAGTTGCTTGGCAATAGTCATTCCGTCTATCAATTGCCCCTCATCTGCCGACTTTGCTTTACGACTGCTTTTATAACCTCTTTTTTTATTTATCATCAACAACACACGTGCGAATTCCTCCAAAGAGATTTCATCGGTAACAGCTTTTGCTCGTAACCGGTAAGTTTCAAAAGTTGTTCTATTTCCACTCTCACATAAAAAAGTAGTTTCCTGTATAATACCATTTGACAACAAACAATTTATTAAATTTTTACGACGCAATTTATAGCGTTGCAAATTACGACGCATACATCTTTTAAGCCTCCTGTAAGCATTTGTTGTGATGCTTTTACCCTGCTCAAAATTTTTTTGCTCATCCACAGTTAAAGGATTTACCCGTACTCCTAATCTAATTATAGACGACTGCTCTTCCTTATTTTCTGCCTCATCAACTAAAGCCCACCCAATACTATTTGTACCTAAATCAAGACCTAAAATTCTTTTCATAGTATGATTCATTGAATTATTTTCCCAAAACTACAAATAATATTTAAAAATATTGTATCTATTATTTTATTTTTTTAGCTTTGCCACACTAATTTGAAGCAAATCACAATAAGGATTATTCCGTTGTGAAAACACTTAGGTTGCCCTCGTCCTTTATCGGGGGCTTTTTCATATATCACACAGATAATAAATAATACAGAAACCCACCATAAGTATGGGAAAAGCCAGCAACATAATACGGGTAACGCATCCGAATGTCCGTAATCATTCGGCAAGTTTGTATAGTGATCCTCACCAAAAATGGAAACCTTCAGATGAGAACATTTATTTCAATAAAAAGAAATGATTCCCCGCTATAAATTATGGCTTTCCGTTACTTTTTATATAGCAAACTTTTATCTTTATTACACTCTATACAAAACTTATATGCCTAGCATGTGGGCTATATATCCTACGAATGTAAACTATACAGCCCACTATTGAAAACTATATAGCCCACATTCGTAAAATATAAAAAATCAAGGATAGAAATAATCTTTACACTGCCTAGAAAAGATTTTGCCAAGGAGCAGAAAGGAACTTATAGGAAATAACATTCGATGCACAGTATACTTTCATTTTATATACCTAAACTACTTTCTGTCCGCTCTGTAAAGTCAACATTTCCACCGGAACAGCTCCACGTATCTTCTCTATCAACATAGAAAGAACGGAATATCGAATAAAATCCGTTCGGGTAACGATATGAATCTGCCGTGTGGGTCGGGGTATTGCAAAAGGACGCACTAATTTCTTCTGTTCTTCATTAAGCTGCAATAGCGCCAAACCGGGAATAAACGTCATTCCCTGACCACTTTCTACCATCCGCATAAAAGTTTCCATACTGCCTAACTTATAGGCTATTTGACACGATTGGGCTGACTTCAACTGACAAAAACGCATTAATTGATCGCGAAAACAATGCCCCTCGTCCAATAACCATAGTTTTTCTCCGCTAATCTCGGAAGAGCGAATCATCTCTTTCTTATATAAAGGATCTCTTTGTGACACATATCCGTAGAACGATTCGTAATAAAGAGGTACAGAGTTGAACTCTTTGCCTTCCGCCGATCCGGCTATGACAGCTGCCTCCACACTTCCCTCCTGCAAAGCTGCCAGACAATCTTTAGTCTTCATTTCCATTACCCGGATATCCAACATGGAATACTCTTCCATTAGCTCCGGAAAGAAACGCGGGAGCAAATAAGGAGCGATCGTTGGCAGCACGGCAATGCGGAAAACCCCACTCATCGATTTACTTTCTTCTTTTACCAGATCTTTAAGAAGCGAAGCCTGATGCACAGTGTTCCTTGCCTGCTCTATAATTTTCTTCCCTATTGGAGTAGGTTGTACGGGTTGAAAAGACCTGTCGAATATTCTGGTACCCAATTCTTCTTCCAACTTTTGTATCATCATACTCAAGGTAGGCTGGGTTACATTACAAAACTCCGCAGCTTTAGCAAAATGGCGGAGTTCGTCAACAGCAAGTATATATTCCAGTTGTTGTAGATTCATCGTTTCTCTGCTTAATAGATTTTGTCTATACAAAGATAGAAATTATCAGTTTGACACGTATTACTTTCTACTATATCTTTGCATCAAACAAACGAAAAAACAATAACCAATTAAAACAATAGCATTATGAAAACTTTAAATTACATCAAGTTAGATTCAGTAGCAACAGCAAAGGTAGTAGATTCATTGCAACAATTATTAGCTGACTACCAAGTATTTTATGCTAACCTACGGGGATTCCACTGGAATATCAAAGGACATGGTTTCTTTATATTGCACAGCAAATTTGAGGAGTTATACGACAATGCAGCCGAAAAAGTTGACGAAGTGGCGGAACGCATTCTGATGTTGGGCGGCGTACCCAAAAATAAATATAGCGATTACCTGAAAACATCTAATATCGAAGAAGTGGAAGGCGTTAGTTGTGGAGACGAAGCACTGAATAACATTCTGGAAACTTATAGCCATTTCATTACAGAAGAGCGCAAAATCTTGGCTATCGCCTCCCAAGCAGGTGACGAAGCGACTGTAGCTTTGATGAGCGATTATTTGAAAGAACAAGAAAAGATGGTTTGGATGTTATGTGCATACTCGTCTAAATAATACCAGGTATCTTTAACCTAAAACCCTTCAACATCGACTAACTGACTTAATACTTTCACACGGGTCTTAATAAAATAAACAATCCTTAAGACCCGTGTTTTTTTCTCACCATGCTTACATATAAGCTTATGCATTTGCATATACTCACTCTTTTTACATCAAGTATTATTTATATTTTCGAAATAATGCTGTATGCAATATCCTTATAAGCCATGTAACATCTTTGCATACACTTATATCTATTCTAAGAAATAGCGAAAGGTCCTCTCCATTACCCTAAAAACACAACGAATACTCAAAATTACACAAAATATACCAAATATTCCACTTTATTAAATCTTCCTGCCTATATCTTTACGACGTTTTTTATTAACCCTAATATCTATTACAAATGAAAACTATTCAATTCAGGACACATCATTTCCATGATGTGTGGCAGTGTATTAATAAACGGCTACTACTTGTAGGAAGTTTATTAATCGCTTCTCCTTATCTTCTCTTGGCCGAAGCACCAAAGAGCCCACGGGGGGGGGAATTTTCGCAGGTTCAATCGGTAAAACAAGACAAAACTGTAAAAGGAAAAATCCTCGATGAAAAGGGAGAAATTCTAATCGGAGTAACCGTAAAAGTGGCCGGAACTCCGGATGGAACTATCACCGATTTTGAAGGAAATTTTTCTTTAAAGGTTGCAGAAAACGCGACACTGGAAATCTCGTATGTAGGATACAAAACACAAAAGATTTCCATAGCAAACCAAACAGACTTCGTTATTACTATGGAACCGGATAACCAAGTAATGAACGAAGTGGTGGTAGTAGGCTACGGTAGTATGAAACAGAAAAATGTAACCGGTTCCATCACCACTATTTCGGCCAAAGATCTGGAAGACTTACCAGTGGCTACCATCACAGAAGCCTTGCAAGGCGAAATCAATGGGTTACATATTGAATTAGGTTCACCCCGCCCTGGTGGAGGTATTGATAATCAAGTATATATCCGCCAGGCACGCAGTCTCAATGGATTAGGTAAGGACTCCCCTAATAACAACCCCCTTGTAATTATCGATGATGTAATGCAACTTACTGAAAAAGGGTATCCTGATTTATCAGCTCTGAATACGTTGGATCCTAGTGAAGTGGAAAGTATTACCGTACTGCGCGATGCTAGTGCAGCGATTTACGGTTCACGTGCTGCCAATGGAGCCATCCTTATCAAAACAAAACGGGGAAAATCGGGTGTTCCCCGCATTACTTATTCGGGCAAATTTGCCCTCAATGATGCGGTAAGTCATTCCAAAGTACTAAAAGGTTCTGACTATGGGCGTTTTTATAATTCAGTAGTACGCAATGCCGGAAAAGTGAAAGCTGAAGAAATAGATAAATTTTTCAGCGAGGAAGAAATCATTGCTATGGACGACTTGCATTATGACTGGCTCGACAAAGCTAATTGGAAAGCCGCCTTCCAACAAACCCACACGCTAAATGTGAGCGGCGGTACTGAACGGGCTACTTACTACGCAGGAGTTAGTTACTTCGATCAAAGCGCCAACTTGAGTAAACAAGATTATCGTCGCATGACTTACCGCGCAGGCCTCGATATCAAACTAACTTCCGACGTGAAACTAAGCGCTTCCATCTCGGGCAACGAAAGTAAGAAAAACACCATTTGGACCAAAGGAGCTCGCTTCAAAATGTATGGAGGAAGCAGTTCTTCGCCCACAGCCGACTATAACGTATTACATCATATGCCAGACTATATACCATGGAGCATAACATTAAAAAACGAGAATGGCGAGGAAGAGGAAGTATGGCTAGGTCCTTATACTGCCCCATACAGCAAGATTGCAAATCCTAAGAAATCGTCAGTATCTTCATGGAACTACTTCGGGCTGACAGAAAACGACTCATATACCACTGACGAACAAGACGGTTGGACGGCCAATATTTCTCTTACTTACGAAGTACCTTTCATCAAAGGACTATCATTGCGTGCAAATTACAGTACGTCACACAATTCAATCGATTCGCAACAATTCGCTTTTCCATACGAAATCGCTTATATCAACAAACAACCAGTAGTGGGACAGCACTTACCAAACAATATCCCACTAGAAAACTATTCGACCAAAATATTTAAAGATGACGCACAGGTAAATTTTCAGGGTTCTTTGTCGCAAAACCGCCAAATAAACTTTTATGTAAATTATGATCGCGACTTCGGTCAACATCATATAGCAGCCATGTTTTCTATTGAACGTAGTGAAGCGAAAAGCAAAAGTCACGTACTAACCTACCGCGACAACATCCCAGATGACTTTCACGATATCTTTACTGGGGACTCTCGTGATGGATCGATGAAAGATTTTTTAGCTAAAGACATGGCCAACAAAGCAAAAAACCGTTCGGGAGCCCTCTCTTATTTGGGACGTATATCATATAGTTACGCCGACCGCTACATGTTACAGTTTCTCTTCCGCACAGATGCTTCCGTAAAATTTGCTCCCGAAAACTATTGGGGATTTTTCCCAAGCGTATCAGCAGGATGGGTAACATCCGAAGAAAATTGGTTCAAGGAAAAACTCCCTTGGTTCGAATTCTTAAAGGTACGCGTATCGTGGGGACTTACCGGACGCGATGACGTAAAAGGTAACTGGCAGTGGAAACAAACATACACTACCCAAAACAATCCAGGTTCGCAATTCGGTCCGAACGGAGGTATCTCCAGTTCGGGTTTACTACCAGGAGTCGCATCTCCGAACCGTAACCTAAAATGGAGCAAGAGTCATAAGATGAACCTTGGTTTCGACATGACTTTCTTACGAGGACGTTTAAGTGCAACGTGGGATATGTATTATGATATCAATGATGATATTATTAATGCCAAATTAGCTGAGCAACCTGGTATCCCCGTATATGCTGGAGGTAGCTACGCCCAGCAAAATTTCGGCCGTATAGATAATTATGGAACCGAGCTTTCGCTCCATTGGCGCGATAAAATAGGCGAAGTAAGTTACAGCATAGGTATGAATTTCGGTTTAGATGGCAACAAAGTGAGGAAATGGATACCGGGACTGAACAAAAACAAGTATCCTTCCAACACCTCCGACCTTGAAGAAGGAGGTTCCACTTACCGAGCCACATGGGGATTCCTCACATGGAAAGGCACCTCGAAAGGTGACGGAATCATTCGTACCGAAGCTGACCGCGATGCTTATTGGAATTATCTTACTGATTTGGCCACTGCAGCGGGTACCATCCCCAAATACTTGGGAAAAAGCACAAAAGAAGAAATTCCTTTAGGAGCGTTGGCATACCAGGACTTGGGCGGCGAAATGAAAGATAATGTACAGCAAGGGCCTAACGGACAAATCAACAAGGAACAAGACTGGGCTCAATTATGTGGTAAACATGACGACCACGAATTCTCTACCAAACTTGGAATCCGTTGGAAAGACCTTACAGTCAATGCCAATTTAAGCACTTCATGGGGTGGCGTACGGATGATAGACCGCAAAAAGATGGATGTGAAAAGCGACGCTACTCTTGTTTGGTCACCCGATGCTTTTTGGAAAGACATGTTCGACCCGGAAACTAACCCGGATGGCATCTATCCCAACTATGGCGTAGAAACTAAATTAGGCGGATCTGTATTCGAAAACTCCGACTTTTGGAAACTAAATACATTCCGTTGCTATATACGTAACCTTACCATCGCCTATTCGCTACCCAAGGCATGGGTGGCCCCACTAAAAATGCAGTCTGTAAGGCTCAACCTGACAGGAAACAACCTGTTCGACTTGTATAACCCTTACCCTAATCATTATCGAAACATGTATAACGACGGAGCTACCGACTATCCTAGCCTGCGTACTTGGTCGTTCGGCATCAACGTATCATTTTAACAAATTTGTTTAATCGTAATTTATCATGAAAAAGAAAAATATATTTTATATAGCACTCCTGGCCTTGGGATTCTCCACAGTTGGATGTAGCGACTCTTTCCTCGACATGGCGCAAGACGGCGTTTACGACAGACTAGATACGGAAACCAAAGCCACTTGGTATATCAACGCTCTTTATGAACTGATGTATAAAGGTTTCAATACCCCGAACAAAACAATTGTATACCAAAGCACCTCGTTCGACAATTTAACCGAGGAGGCATGGGGCATCAGCGCAAAAACTAACCCAGGAACAACGTACTATACTATTACCGAATTGGGAAACACCTCCTTTATGTCTTCTTATTTCGGCACCAGTTTAGCTGCCGGAAAAAAATCGCCAGCCTCAGGCTACCATCAGATACGCTATTGCAATAACTTATTAGAAGAACTGGATAACAATGCGTCATCGTTTAACAAAGATTACATTAAGAAAGCTAAGGGACAAGCTTATTTCCTCCGAGCCGCACAAATGTTCGACTTAGTACGTATCTACGGACCCGTACCTATCGTCACCACCGTACTTAACGCTGAAGCCTCGGACACCGGACTACCCCGTTCTTCCGTCACACAGTGTGTGGAACAAATTGTAAAAGACCTGAATACTGCCGCCGAAATGCTTCCTGATTATTGGTCAGGTGACGACTACGGGCGTGTAACCCGCGGTGCAGCATTAGCCTTAAAAAGCCGCGTACTGCTTACTTATGCCAGTCCCATATTCAACCGTAATTGGAACAATCCCGACAACATCCGTTGGAAGAAAGCGTTAAAAGCCGCCCAAGATGCACAGGCTGCCATGCCTGACAAAGGACTCGACGGCATCAGTTCAGCAAAGGAATGGGAAAATATGCTATGCAAGTCAAGTAACACGGAAGACAACAAAGAAACTATTTTCCTTCGGCTCAACCATCAGGGAAAAGAAAGTGGTGCTACTTATAATGGTTGGGAACAGTCTGCACGCCTCACCTCACAAGGTGGAAGTGGCGGAATTAAAGTACCAATAGAATTAATTGATAAATTTCCCAATGCCGATGGTACTTTAGTGAAGGAAGCCGATAAATTAGCCAATGGCAACATGCACTTTATGGAAAACCGCGACCCGCGTTTCTATCGCACTTTCGCTTTTAACGGTATGATTTGGGGATACAAGGAACTCCCTAACGATACCGTATGGGCTTACCGATGGATAAAATCACTTGTTCCTGATGAAAATGCTGAAACACCAAATACCTATTTAGCTACTTATGGGTATAGCGAAGAAAACAATGTGCCTAGTCCGGTATTTATCCGAAAAATGACAAATATACAAGCGGCAAAAGAAGAATTCGAATACAGCGGAATCAACGTATACGAATACCGTTACGCTGAACTGGCATTGAACTTAGCTGAATGCTATGCTGCAACAGGACAAGTGGAGTTATGCAAACAGGAACTAGGTAAGCTCCGCGCCAGAGTAGGCATCCCCAAAGGGAACCAAAACTATGGCCTCGACAGTTACATTAATAGCCGTGAATCAGCTATTGCTGGTTGTCTGCACGAACGGCTCATCGAATTGGCTTACGAAGGAAAACGCTATTGGGATATTTGGCGCTGGTTACTCTATGATGGAGGACAAGGCTATTGTGGCAACGGCGAAAGGATGTATTTAAGCGATGAAAACACTTGTGAAATATTAGGTCTTACTCCTTTAATAGGAACATGTCGCACATCGCGTTATATTGATGTGAAAAGTGAACTCTACATCCCTGGAAACAATGACGATAACTTGACAGCTGACCCATTGTTAAACGCAAGAGAAACAGTAGGGGCAGATCCAGATTCCCCAGATTTCCAGAAGGAATTAAAAAAAGTTGCTGAATTCTGGGAGCAAAACTTTCAACTGAAAGAGCCTCCGACTCCTGGTGACAAAGATAGCAACAACAATCCAGTTCTTCTGAGTTGGAAATCCAATTATTACATTAGTGGTATCAACAATACAGCCCTTACTAAGAACCCATGGCTGGGACAAACTATAGGATGGGGCGATACAAATGGTTCTCCTGGAACAATCAATTTCCAGGATGACGAAGTTTTATCGGTAGACTAACAGACTTAAATACATACAAAATGCTGTTGTTGGGGAGGGGAGATACATATCCCCTCCCTCAACAACAGATTAAAGAGTCATTAAAATGTATATTTATTAAATGCCATAAAAACAATATTAATTTTAATTGTCTACTCTCTACAATTAAAGTCACATTCTTTTATTTATAAAGTAGTGCTTTGTTCTGTAATTTATATAGAGGGAAATGAGTGTGAATTGTATAACGAAAACATTACCAAAAGAATACAAACAAATTAGGCGAGCCCAAAAAGCGTGAAAAGCAATAAATCCATGTTCAATCTTTGTGGCAAACCATTGACTGTTAAAACATGACAAGTTAATGAATTACATCAAAAATCTATTTGCATCACCACAGATAAGCCGTCCGAAATGGAAAAACAAGTTATCCTCCTGATAGAAACCGGAAACATAAATAGACCCATCCGAACATATGAAAGACCAAGTATCATAGAGTCGTTAAAAAAAAGTGATCCAACGCAATTCTACACATAAATCACTCTAACTAACCAAGTGACTTCTACATCAAGAAAGAGAATAGTGTAAAAAGGATAAAGTATATACTATTAATAGCCAAATAAAAACAGTTAAGGACATTCAGAAAATAGACAGACTCAAGTTGCGTGACATAAATTTGCTGAGGAAAATGGAGAAGTCTTACGGTTTCTCCGGGAACATCATGCGTCGATGGAACAAAATGGATCCACGAAGAAGTGAATCGACTATAAAAATGGCAGGTGAAAGGATAAACTGTAATCATTTACACATGCCATTCTATTTTTTAGAACGTTTTCTGAATATCCTCAGTTAAAGCAAATATTAGAAAAATCAACAGATACCAAACCTTAACTTTTACCACGAATCAACAATCACACCTCCACCCAACACTACATCGTCTTTATAAAATGCAGCGGCTTGTCCAACAGCAACAGAAGTAAGAGGTTCATAAAGCTTTACATGCAACAAGCGATCCGGAGTAAGTATTACTGTACACCGATTGGCTTGTTTACGATAACGTATTTTCACGATAATATCATCGTGCCCAAACAACAAAAAAGGATTCGTCACATTCCAATCCTTTAATAATATCTCGTGCTTTTTCAATGATGTCAAAGGAGCTATTACCACCTTATTTTCTTCTGGAAGAATCTCCTTGACAAATACAGCACGGTTCAAATGCTGCAATCCTAATCCATGACGCTGACCAATAGTGTAAAACGGGAAACCTTCGTGGCGACCAACAATTCGTCCATCCTCATCATAAAAGTAACCGGGTGTAATCATCGGTAAACGCTTATGACTTGTTCCCTTTGGCAAAGCAAGGGAAGCAGCCCTTGAATTATCTGTCAGGAACGATTCACGACATAACGGTACGGATAGTTGAGAAAGCAAATTAATCCTTTCGAGAGGCTGCTTCTCCGGAACTGAGAGATCTGATGTAGCCGAATGCTGAACAATCCGTTCATTTCCATTCACTATTTTCTTTAAGAAACTACGATAATCCATTGGACAGAAGCAAACGCCCACACTGTCTTTTTTCCGAGCAACTTTATAAAAGCCACGTTCGGCTGCCATCTGCCGAACTTCCACTTTTGTCTTGTTTCCCATCGGCAGTAACATCCGCTGAAGAATTTCTTGGGGCAATCCCCATAAAAAGAAAGATTGGTCCTTATCTTTATCTTCCCCACAGGTAATATGGTAAAAACCGTCAATCTGACGTTTATTCACATAATGTCCTGTAGACAAATAATAAATATTTCGCTCATCCGCCACCTGTTTAAGCAAAGGCCACTTTAAATAATTATTACAAAGTATACAAGGAACAGGTGTACGAGCATGCAGATACTCAGAAACAAAATAATCGATAATAGCAGTTTGAAACAAATCACGCGCATCATACACAAGATGTTCTATTCCCAGATGATTAGCCAAAGTACGGGCATCGTCCAAATATTCCGTTGAATTATCCAGTTCGTAAAAACGAAAAGTAATACCGGTCACTTCGTAACCGGCTTCTTGCAGCAACAGAGCCGCCACAGAGCTATCAGTCCCTCCGCTCATACCTAATAATACGCGGTTATTTTTTTTCATATCCTCGATAAAATAATAATTTTGCCACCATTTAAAGAAGTCATTATCCAACTCCATTGCTCTAAGGGGGGGGGAATCACCTAACAGTTACAACCCTTTCATTCAGGCATTTTTTTACAATCAGATATATCGTAAGGAGAATACAAAAAATCTACAAAGATTCTACGAGGGGAAGCACTCATACCTTTTCACCTTTCAATTCCTTCGCCTTGAATGCCAATGCATACATACGCATCTGCTTCACCATAGAAAGCAGTCCATTACTACGGGTAGGGGAAAGATGTTCTTTCAGTCCGATTTTCTCAATAAAATATAGGTCTGCATTCAAAATCTCATCAGGAGTGTGGTCGGAAACCACCTTTATCAGTAGCGCAATAATACCTTTTACAATCAATGCATCACTTTCCGCCTGAAAATGTATTTTTTCACCCACCATATCAGCCTGCAACCAAACTCGGCTCTGACAGCCTTCAATCAGATTTTGCTCCGTTTTATACTTTTCATCTAAAGGCTCCTGTTCATTTCCTAAATCAATCAACAGCTGATATCTGTCCATCCAGTCATCGAAATCACTAAATTCTTCGATGACTTCCTCTTGTAATTCATTAATTGTTGCCATATCTAAGACTTTTACTTCTCATTATATATTACCTCCATCACAGTTTGCCCTACTGCCTGAAGGGTATTTTTATCAATCACATCCATATTATCGTTAACTGTATGCCAAAACGAACCAAAACTGGACAATTCACTTCCTTCATCATAAGGGATAATGTCCACACACGGAATCTTGGCTATCTGATTTACCGGAACATGGTCGTCTGTCACATATCCGCCCTGTCGTTTCGGAAAATAACTTCCATAACCTATATCATTAGCCTTCTTCCAAATTTTTTTCACTACGGAAGAAGCATAATCCCGTGAATAGCCTTCCTGTAAAAAAGTAGCACCTTTGCCGCCTACCATATCCAACAAAATACCGAAACGAGCATTATAGTTAGAAACATGCGGTCTACGCGACCAATACTGTGAACCGAGACACCAAGTATCTTCATTATGCGAGCCTTTATGAAATTGAGGAGTTCCATAATCTTCAGCATCAAAGAAAATAATATCAACACCAATCTCCGGCGATTTCATCTGTATCTGACGAGCGATTTCCAACAGCACTCCCACCCCGCTTGCTCCATCATTTGCTCCCAAAATCGGAGTATGGTAATTCTTTTCATTCGGATCATTATCTGCCCAAGGACGACTATCCCAATGAGCGCAAAGCAATATACGTTTGCGCATATCTGGATTAAAAGTCCCAATAATGTTGCGAGCCTTATAAGTTGTCCCGTCATAAATAGTAGCATCAAATTCTTGTTGATACACTTTAGCGCCAAACGAGGTTAATTTGGCATTTAAAAAATCACCGCATTCATGGTGAGCTTTCGTATTAAGCACTCGAGGTCCGAAATCCACTTGCTGCTTTACATACATATACGCACTATCTGCATTGAAATCGGGCGCCTTTACAATTATAGTCCTCTCTTCTACCTGCTTTTCTTTCTTACTGCTTCCGCACGATCCTAAAAGCAAGGTTATTACAACTACACACAAACTGATATAATATCTCACTTTCATCTTAATTCTCCTTTATTTATTAAACCGCCTTCTCTGCATTAAACAAACCGATAGCGCTCCTCCTTATATACAAAATTTTTCTACAATGGATCAAATCTACAATTCCTATTTCATCTCCCCCCATTATAAGCCTCCTTTATAACACAACAAAAGTATCCTTTTATCGACCGAACAGTCTGTCTACAATTCGATCTCTCTCAGATTAGACTAATTTCATCCTTTCCCCTTTCTATTATATCTTTCCCGAATAATTCACCTTTCCCTTTCTTTGTACTTCTTCCATTACACGAAGGAAATTACCTCCCCAAATTTTTTGGATATCAGCTTCAGAATACCGTTCGAACAATAAACGCCGTGTAAAGTTTATCAACTCTGATGCAGAAGCACAACCGCAGATACCTCCGTCTCCATCAAAATCGGTACCGATACCTACATGTTCAATACCCATTACATTAACCATATGATTCAAATGGTTGACAGCATCAAGAATAGTTGCAGGTTCTCCTGTACATAAGAAACCACTATATAAACAAACTTGTACTACTCCACCTCGATGGGCCAAAGCCTTCATCTGTTCATCTGTCAAATTACGCGGATGGTCGCAAAGTGCCCGGCACGATGAATGTGAACAGACAATTGGTGTTTCACTCAACTCCAACGCGTCATAAAAACTTTTTTCCGAAGCATGCGACAAATCCACCATCATACCTGTTCGGTTCATTTCCTTAATTACTTCCCTGCCGAAAACGCTTACACCATTATGTTCTCCGCTGCCACGGGCCGAATCGCATATATCATTGTCACCATTGTGACAAAGGGTCATATACACCACTCCCCTCCGGCGGAAACGTTCCACATTCGACAAATCTTTTCCAACAGCATATCCGTTTTCAATGCCAAGCATAATAGCCTTCTTCCTTTCCTTTTTTAACCGGAATAAATCACTTGGCGTATAAGCAATATCCACATACGAACAGTTTGCATGCACCATCGCTTCTATGTCATTCAATATCTGGTCAGCTTTTGCAGTAGCGGCCAGCAACGCTTCATTTGTACGTTCCCGTTGTTCCAAATAAGCGACCATTATGGTCGCATCCAAATGACCTTCATTCATTTTATGAAGGTCTACCAAAATCTTCGGATCACGTCTATGAAATTGTATCTTTTTATCAAAAAACATTGGAGTGTCACAATGCGAATCCAACGTCACGATACGATTATGCAAAGCTTTTGCCTTTGCAAAAGATGTCGCTTCATCTATAAGCCACCTAAACAACGGCATCATACTTTCATCTCCCCGAAGAATCATACATTCGGGATGCCACTGTACGCCGATCATAGACTTATATTCCGTAGATTCCACCGCTTCCGCAATACCATCAGCAGCACAGGCACAAACGCGAAATCCCGAAGCGGGTTCCTTCACCGCTTGATGATGAAACGAATTAACCGCCAACTCTTCGATCCGAAAGAGTTTATACAAAAGAGTATCCTTATCAATAGTTACCGTATGAGAAGGGAAACTTCGGTCCAATGCCTGGTCATGCTTAATAAGCTTATTTTCCGCCTGAGAATAAATATCTTGATATAGTTTTCCTCCAAACGCCACCATCATAATCTGAAGGCCCCGGCAAATACCCAGAACAGGGATCTGCCTGTCTGCAGCTAACCGGGTCAATAACAATTCCTGTCGATCGCGACGATAATTAATGGAATGTAGTTCGTTAACGGGTTCCTCTCCCATAAACAGAGGATTAATATCTCCGCCACCGGTCAAAAGTAGACCGTCCAGATGCTCTAACGTATTAATCAAAGGTTCTTTCTCCTCATAAGGAGGAATAATAAACGGCACACCACCTGCTTTCAAAATAGAAGCACAATAGCCATCCGCCAAACAACAATTCCCGTTATTGAAATTTGCTGTAATTCCAATAACGGGTTGTTTTCTGTATCCAGGATATGATGCGTTCAAAGCCTCATACCCTTTCTGTATATCAAAATAAGAATCATTCAACATAAAAACGTTTTATCAAAACTTATAAGTGCGTTTAGGGTTCTTTGGAAACCAGCCTTTTCGAACACGTCCTTCCTGTTCAAAAAGCTCTTTGATTGTCCAGAATGAAGAAAAGGCAAATACTCCCAGCAAAGACGACCACAATACATGGCTTATCAACAAAGAACAGCCCATGGCAATGAGACCCAGCAACAAGAAAACCCACCAACACTTTGTTCCGAAATAATATTCACATTTCACCACTACCGGATGAAAAAGTCCGATAATTAAAAAAGTACAAATGCCGATAATTAATCCGGAAAAATAAAGTCCGTTGAAAAATTCCATTCGTCTTCCTTATTTATTACTAATAGGAATCTCCTTCTTTATGCTTTGCTCTAAAGAGATCAAGGTTTCGGTAGCCGTCACACCGGGAATTTCCTGCATCTTGCTATTCAAAAGCTCCATCAAATGTTCGTTGTCACGTGCATACAGTTTGGTCAGCATAGTATATGGACCGGTAGTAAAGTGACATTCCACAATTTCAGGAATCTTCATCAGTTCCTTCACAGCATCCTTGTACATAGAACCTTTTTCAAGTTTGATGCCGACATAAGTACAAGTACTATATCCTAAACTTTTCGGATTAACATGATAACCCGAACCTACAATTACGCCTAAATCAATAAGGCGTTGAACACGCTGATGGATGGCTGCACGAGAAACACCACATTCTGCCGCAACATCTTTAAAAGGAATACGTGCATTCTGCGAGATAATCTCCAGAATCTTTTTGTCTAAGTTGTCTATCTTTTCCATTTGATGAATGATATTAGAATAAGTTTTATCATTTTGTTAGGCAAAGATAGGTATTATTTTATCTTTTCCTAATTTTTTGTTCATTAAATTAGGCTTAAACGATAATTTGTGTTGGCCAGATAGGTTATTTAGACAAAAAACGGCGTTAAAGATACCTTCAACGCCGTTTGACTTTTTGCTATCTAAATTACTTCTTTTCTTCTATTCCAACCAATTCTACTTCAAAAACTAAAGCCGAGAAAGGTTTAATTTTTCCAGCTTCTCTTGCACCATAAGCTAAATTTTGCGGAATATAAATTTCCCATTTTGAACCGACAGGCATCATAGTCAAAGCCTCCGTCCATCCCTTAATTACCTGCTTAACACCAAATGTAGCAGGTTGTGATTTTCCATCTTTATCTTTATGGTCATAAGAACTGTCAAACTTCGTTCCATCAATCAGCTTACCAGTATAATTCACTTTGACTCTAGAAGAATCAGTAGGGATTGCTCCTTTTCCTTCTACCAAAACCTTATACTGCAAACCGCTGGAAGTAGTTTTCACACCCTCCTTACTTTTATTCTCAGCAAGAAACTTTTCTCCGGCAGCTTTATTGTCGGCATATTTCTCTTCTAACACTTTTTCTTTTATGGCTTCCATTTGAATAGTGGCAAAAGTCTGAGCTTGTGTAGAGGTCATCAAACCACCTTTTTCCAAAGTTCCGGCAATGAAACCAGCCATATAATTATCAAAGCTGATACTTTTAGTAGAATCCTGACCAAAAATCTCATAGTTAGCACCCTTTATCATTTGATTGGCAATCTGTTGTCCAATTTGGATACCTGCATAATAAGCTGCTCTTTTCTTATCGTCTCCGGTACGAGCACCTTCATTCAAACCTTTAATAAAATCGGCCATGTAAGTAGTATCCATACCTACTCTGTTTACTAAATAAGGTTTCAAGCCTTGAGTGTTAACCATGCCCAGAGCATAAGACAATGAATCTAAATCGGTTTTCAAATCGGCTTTAGGCGACTGGGCAGTACAAGATACCATTCCTGCAGCCGCTGCAATCATCATAAAAATACTAAACTTTTTCATTTGTAACTAATTATTATTTATAAAACTTCAATCAATTCCACTTCAAAAATCAAAGTACTGTGAGGAGGAATCATTTCTCCGGCACCATTAGCACCATATGCCAAATCCGATGGAATAAACAATCTCCATTTTGCTCCCTCACTCATTAACTGTAAAGCTTCCACCCATCCGGCAATCACCTGATTAACTCCAAAGACGGCAGGCTCGCCGCGCTGAATAGAACTATCGAACAAAGTTCCGTTAATTAATGTGCCTTCATAATGGCATCTTACCCGATCAGTAGCTTTTGGTTTTTTACCGTTACCTTCTTTAATTACCTCATATTGCAATCCACTGGGAAGCGTTACAATGTTTTCTTTCTTTCCGTTCTCTTCCAAGAATTTCCTGCCTTTCTCTATGTTCTCGGCATTCATCTCTGCTTCCAGTTTCTCAAAATATTCATTTACAATTTGACGGGCTTCCGTATGTGAAATCGCCGTAGGATTACCTTCCAACACATCTTTAATAGCCTGTGCAAAATCTTCCACGTTCAGATTACGAGCACCCATGCCCAATAAGTTCTGGCCTATGCCTAAGCCAATAGAATAACTAAATTTATCCATGCTAATTTATATTATTATAGTTTGACAGTTATAAAACTGTTATTTACTCTTTTTGTTTAATCTTTCAGGTTCAGACTATTACAAAAGCGCTGCAAAGGTAAGTTTTTTATTGAGATAAATAGTTTCAGGCCTTTTATTTTTTATTAATTTTGTAATTTAAGAACTAACTTATATCTTAATCCTTGTTTTTTCGGAATAACCGTCTATTAAAAAGAGGCTGTTTCTACAAAAAACAATGAAATGAAGGGTAAAGTTTAACTAAAATAGAATATGAAAAAATTAGTAATTTTATCGGGTGCCGGAATCAGTGCTGAAAGCGGTATCAGTACATTCCGCGATGCGGGAGGTTTATGGGATAAATATCCAGTGGAACAAGTAGCTACTCCGGAAGGCTATGCTGCCAATCCGGAATTGGTTATCCGTTTTTATAATGAACGGCGTAAACAACTCCTCACGGTACAACCTAACGACGCCCACAGAATTGCTGCCGAATTGGAACATGATTTTGACGTAACGATTATCACGCAAAACATCGACAACCTGCATGAGCGTGCAGGTAGCAGTCATATCATTCACTTACACGGCGAACTGACCAAAATAACTTCCAGTTACGACCCGAATAACCCGGAATATATTCAAGAGCTAGCACCTGAAGATTTCGAAGTAAAAATAGGAGACAAAGCCAAAGATGGTTCTCAACTTCGCCCTTTCATCGTCTGGTTTGGCGAAGCGGTACCCGAAATTGAAACTGCTATCCGATATGTTCAGCAAGCCGATATATTCGTCATCATTGGCACCTCCCTGAATGTTTATCCGGCCGCAGGACTACTGCACTATGTTCCGCAGAATGCCGATATATACCTTATTGATCCAAAAGAAGTACGAGTCAGTTCGTCTCATCCGGTACATGTCATTCAAAAGGGTGCATCGAAAGGAATGGAAGAACTGAAAAAACTACTTCTTAACTATATATAATAGCTTGCAGGCGTAAATCTTCCGAAAAAACTCTATAAGGCAAGCACTTTGCCATATTAGAAAAAATCAGCATTTTTGCGAAACAATCTGAAGAGTGGGTTGTTTTCTATCTATATCTACTAAAATTAAAAAGTATTATGAAAAAGTATGTTTGCACAGTATGCGATTGGGTTTACGATCCGGAAGTAGGTGATCCTGAAGGCGGAATTCCCGCAGGCACTGCATTCGAAGATCTTCCTGATGATTGGGTTTGCCCTCTTTGTGGAGTCGGCAAAGAAGATTTCGAAGAAGTGAAAGAATAATCTGTTGCTTCATCCAACGAAGCGATAAAATGTGTCAAAAGCGAAGTTCTTGGATATTGTCTGTTAACTCCAGCGTTCCGAATCTAATCAGAATTATACTTTTGACACATTTTTATAGATCTCAATAAAAGTGTATATTTTCTAAACTCCGCTTAAAAAGCAAAGTCATTTCTTTTCTTTAATATCTGCACATGCCTCCACTACATTTACCACATAATCACCTAATTTCTCACATTCGCCGATAATATCCATATAGTGTACTCCCATCTGATAATCGTATTCCTTGTTGTTCACATCCAATACATTCTGATTTTTCAGTTGGTTACGGTAATTATTGATTTCATTCTCGATATTGAACGTTTGGTTTACGTCCACACTGTGGCGGTCATCTTCTAATATCCGGATCATTTGTACAAGCGCTTCATCCGTAAACTGAAACATCTGACGGATATGTTCATACTGTTTCTCCGTGAAATCCATATTTCCCTTGAATTTCCGATTAATCGTGCGAGCCAAATTATAACAACTGTCTCCAATGCTTTCTATCTCGGTGACCTCACGAAGCATGGCACGAATTTGCAACTTACTTTCCGAACTTAACCGACCGTCGGAAACCATATTCAGATAATTAGCAATCTCTACCTCCATACTGTCGCTGATATTTTCATATTTTTCTATACGGCTAAACAATTTAGAGAAATCATTCTCATTCTTCGTATGAAGCAAATCATCTACAAAATGGAACATTTTACGGGTACGCTCTGCAAAAAGATTTATCTCCTTACGAGCTTGTACAATAGAAAGTTCAGCAGTTGAAAGCAAACCTCCTGAAATAAAGCGTAAACGATACTCCTCATCCTGCTCTTTTTGAGGAATCAATGCACATACGGTTTTTTCTATAAACGGAACAAACCAAATAAGAATCAACACATTACAAATATTAAACGTAGTATGGAATGCAGACAACTTATAAGGAACAGCAACAGCCTCGCTTTGAGGTTTCATTACATTATCCACAAACCAGGAAATAGCCTCTGTAAAAGGAGTGAACAAACACAACACCCATACAACACCAAACACATTAAAAACCAAATGTGCCAAAGCTGCCCGCTTGGACTGCGTGTTTCCGGTCAGCGCGGCCAAATTTGCCGTAATAGTAGTACCAATATTCTCACCCAACACCAAAGCTGCTCCCAATTCAAAACTAATCCATCCATTAGCACACATAATCAAAGTAATAGCCATCGTAGCAGCCGAAGCCTGTACAATCATAGTCAATACCGAACCAATTGCCACAAACAGAAGGATAGAAAGATAACCCATATCCGTGTAGTTCTGTACAAATGACAGCATTTCGGGATTCTCACCTAAATCCGGAGCATTTGTCTTTAACAACGAAAGCCCCATAAACAGGAAAGAGAAACCGAAAATAAATTCACCAATAGATTTACGAGTACTTTTTTGAGAAAATAAGAGAGGAATGCCGAAAGCAAGAAGAGGAAGAGAAAAAGAAGCGATATCTACTTGAAAACCGAGAGCCGAAATGATCCAAGCCGTCACCGTAGTACCAATATTGGCTCCCATTATTACTCCAATTGATTGCGACAAAGTTAGTAATCCAGCATTTACAAAACTTACTACCATTACGGTAGTAGCTGAAGAAGATTGAATCAAAGCCGTTATGAGTACTCCCGTCAAAACTCCAGTTACCCGGTTAGTTGTCATAGCCGTAAGAATTTTCCTCAATCTGTCACCGGCAAACTTCTGAAGCCCTTCACTCATTATTTTCATTCCATAAAGGAAGAGTGCCAACGAGCCAAGCAACTTTAAAAAATCATAAAAAGAATATTCCATCTTTAATTAGTTTTGTCGTTTATTGGCAGCTAATTATTAATCATGTAAATTAACAGCCCGAATAAGACGTCTTATTTAATACATATTTTAAAAATGCTACAAATATATTGCAAAAATATTAATCTATCAAAAGAATTTCAGGAAGGAAGTTCTCTTTTGGATATTTATAAAGGTTTTAAATTAGAAATGCCTTATGGTCCCGTCAGCGCCAAAGTCAATAACAAAGTAGAAGGCCTTACTTACAAAGCTTTCAATAATAAAGATGTAGAATTTCTCGACATTTTATCTTCTTCCGGTATGCGTACCTATGTTCGCTCACTTTTTTTTATTTTATGTAAAGCAGTGGAAGAACTCTATCCGAAAGGAGAGATTTTGCTTCAGCATCCCGTATCCAAAGGTTATTATTGTAGCCTGCGTATCGGCCGGAGGGTCACATTGGATGATGTAGCACAAATCAAACAGCACATGAAAAAAATTATAGAAGAAGATATTCCTTTCCATCGCGTTGAATGCCATACGGAGGAAGCCGTAAAACTGTTCAAGAAGAAAGGGATGTACGACAAAGTAAAATTATTAAAAACTACCGGAAACATTTATGCTTTTTATTATACGCTGGGAGATTCAGTCGATTACTATTACGGAAGTCTACTTCCCCGAACCAGCTATGTAAAACTATTTGATATAGTAAAATACTATGATGGCATACTTTTACGTATTCCTAACAGAAAACATCCTGAGATGCTTGAAGATATGGTCAAACAAAAAAAGATGTTGGATGTTTTTAAAGAGCACCTTCACTGGCAGGAAATTATGGGAGTAAGTACAGTTGGAGATTTTAACGAGGTAATACAACACGGACATGCAACTGATTTGATTAACGTGTCCGAGGCACTACAAGAAAAAAAGATAGCCAAGATTGCAGATGAAATATACAAACGAGGAAATATCAAATTAATACTTATATCCGGACCTTCTTCTTCCGGCAAAACCACTTTCAGTAAACGGTTATCTATCCAGTTAATGACAAACGGGTTGCGCCCTTTTTCTATTTCATTGGATAATTATTTTGTAGACAGAGAGCATACTCCCCTTGATGAAAAAGGAGAATATGATTATGAATCTTTATCTGCCCTCGATTTGGAGTTCTTTAACCGGCAACTCACAGATCTCTTACGAGGAGAAGAAGTTGAATTGCCGCGCTTCAACTTCAGTACCGGAAAAAGAGAATTTAAAGGAGATTATCTTCGTATTGATGAAAACATGGTACTAATTCTGGAAGGCATCCATGCTCTAAATCCTGATTTAACGCCTCACATTCCTGCAGAAAATAAATATAAGGTATATGTTTCGGCCTTAACCACCATCATGCTGGATAATCACAATTACATCCCTACCACCGACAATCGCCTGTTGCGTCGTATTATACGAGACTATAACTACCGAGGATATTCGGCAGAAGATACTATACGTCGCTGGCCTAGTGTACGAGCTGGAGAGGAGAAATGGATATTTCCTTTTCAGGAGAATGCAGATGCCATGTTCAACTCTGCCTTACTATTTGAAGTCTCAGTACTGAAAAGCCATGTGGAGCCTATCCTTAATCAGGTACCGCAATGTTCTTCTGCCTATTCCGAAGCCTATCGCTTGCGAAAGTTTCTGCAATACTTTTTACCAGTTCAAGACCGAGACTTGCCCCCCACTTCGCTACTTCGAGAGTTTTTAGGAGGAAGCAGCTTCAAATATTAATAAATTAATTACTTTTGCACTGACAAAATAACTTCTATGCAACAAGGAAATTATCAAATACAAAAACAACAGCAAGTTCAGACCCTTTCACCTCAACAAGTGTTGGTTGTAAGGATGTTGGAACTTCCGACCGTAGAATTGGAAGAGCGTGTCCGGGCAGAATTGCTAGACAATCCGGCATTAGAAGAGGGACACGTTGAAAATGAACACGAACAAAATGAAGAAGATTTCGGTGAAGATAACAGAGAAGAGAATGAACTCATGCCTGAAAACAGCAATGAAGATCTTTCTTTAGGAGATTACCGAACCGAAGACGATATACCGGATTATAAATTGAAACAACAAAATTCATCTCCGCAAGCACAAGCCGAAGAGATTCCGTTCTCAGACGCCGTATCTTTTTACGAATTATTAAAAGAACAAGTTGGCGAAATGGATTTGTCAGAGCGCCAACGTATTTTAGTGGAGTATCTCATCGGTTCTTTAGATGATGACGGCTTATTACGAAAAGACCTTTCTTCAATTGTCGACGAACTTTGTTTTAATTACAATCTGGAAATTTCTGAAGAAGAACTGAAAGAGGCATTGAGAATTCTTCAGGACTTTGATCCTGCAGGCATAGGAGCACGTAACTTGCAAGAATGTCTTCTTATCCAACTTAATCGCAAAGAAAATACCCCGACAAAACAAATTGCGTTGGATATCCTGTCCAGATGTTATGACGAATTTACACGAAAACATTGGGATAAAATTCTCCAACGCCTGTCATTGACTCCCGAACAATTTGAAGAAGCTAAAAAAGAATTAACACATCTCAATCCCAGGCCGGGCAGCTCTTTAGGTGAAGCCGTAGGCCGGAGTTTTCAACAAATTATTCCGGATTTCCTTGTAGAAACTCTTGACGATGGAACGATTGTACTCAACCTTAATGACAGAGGGGTTCCAGAACTACGCATAAGCCGTTCATTTATGGATATGCTTAAAGAGCATACTACAAACAAAGCTAATCAAAGTAAAGAATCCAAAAATGCCATGATTTTCCTGAAACAAAAAATGGATGCAGCTCAGGGATTTATCGATGCGGTGAAACAACGTCAACAAACCATGTATAAAACCATGGAGACCATCATCGACCTACAACGCCCATTCTTTGAAGAGGGAGATGAATCGTTGCTGAGACCTATGATTCTTAAAGATGTGGCCGAACGTACAGGACTCGACATATCTACAATATCAAGAGTAAGCAATAGTAAATATGTACAAACAAATTACGGCGTATATCCGTTAAAGTTCTTTTTCAATGATGGATATACCACCGATGTAGGAGAGGAATTATCTGTAAGAGAAATACGCAGGGTTTTAAAAGAGTGTGTGGAGAAAGAAGACAAAGACCATCCGCTGACTGATGATGAGTTGGCGAAAACATTAAAAGAAAAAGGATTCTCTATTGCGCGCCGTACCGTTGCGAAATATCGGGAACAGTTAGGGATTCCCGTTGCAAGACTAAGAAAATAAATTTATGGAAGAAAAGTATTTAAGGATTTCAGCGAGGGTATTATCAGCGATATTCACTCCGTTTTATGTCCCAACAGTAGGTTTTCTAGCTCTGTTTCTATTCACCTATCTGCGTATGCTTCCCCTTTCCTACCAAATCGTAGTATTAGGAATCGTATACGCATTTACCGTGCTTCTGCCTATGCTTGGAATATATATTTATCAGAAAATAAACGGCTGGAGCCTACGCCACTTGGGACATAAAGAGAAGCGTATTATTCCATACGCCATGACTATTTTAGCTTATGTATGCTGTCTGTTATTAATGTATCGGCTAAGCATTCCCCGTTGTCTTTCAGGTATCATTGTTGCAGCACTGATGGCAATGATTATTTGTGCCGTCATCAATGTATGGTGGAAAATTAGTGCACATATGGCTGCCATCGGCGAATTTGTAGGGGGATTAGTTTCTTTTAGTTTTGTATTTTATTACAATCCACTGGGGTGGTTTTGCTTTGCCATCTTGTTATCCGGTGCATTAGGCACATCACGCATCATACTCCGTCAGCACACTCTCTCACAAGTATTAGTCGGATTTCTTGTAGGATTCGTATGCGGCATATTAGGAATATTATTTATTTAAAACAAAATAACATGAAACCAATCGTCAGTATTATCATGGGAAGTACTTCGGATCTTCCCGTTATGGAAAAAGCAGCCAAACTGCTTGATGAACTGCATGTACCTTTCGAAATGAACGCCTTGTCGGCCCATCGTACTCCAGAAGCTGTGGAGACTTTCGCCAAAGGAGCCAAGGAACGCGGGATTAAAATAATTATTGCCGCAGCCGGTATGGCAGCAGCCCTTCCGGGTGTGATTGCAGCCAACACAACCCTTCCCGTTATCGGCGTACCGATAAAAGGCTCCGTTCTCGATGGAGTAGACGCACTCTATTCTATTATCCAGATGCCTCCCGGAATACCGGTAGCTACTGTTGCCATCAACGGTGCCATGAATGCCGCTATCTTGGCTGTACAAATGCTTTCATTGAGTGACGAGGATTTAGCTTCCCATTTTGCCATCTATAAAGAAAACCTGAAAAAGAAAATAGAAAAGGCAAATGAAGAGCTCAGCGAAGTGAAATTCGAATATAAAACGAATTGACGAGTGTGTTTTACCATGATAGATCTATTTAATTATACCCGCCGCCCAACCACCGAAGTGCATATCGGCGGAACGCCTTTGGGGGGAAACAATCCTGTCCGTATCCAGTCCATGACAAACACCGTCACCAAGGATACGGAAGCCTGTGTGGAACAGGCTCGCCGCATTGTGGACGCAGGAGGCGAATACGTACGGCTCACTACCCAAGGTATCGCAGAAGCTGAAAACCTGAAAAACATCAATATAGCCTTACGCTCGCAAGGTTATATGACGCCTTTGGTTGCCGATGTACATTTTAATCCGAAAGTGGCGGAAGTGGCAGCTTTGTATGCAGAGAAAGTGCGCATCAACCCGGGCAATTACGTAGATGCGGCCCGCACATTCAAACATCTCGACTATACGGACGAGGAATACAAGCTGGAACTTCAGAAGATTCGCGACCGTTTCGTCCCGTTCCTGAACATTTGCAAAGCCAACCATACGGCTATACGCATCGGAGTGAACCACGGTTCACTGTCCGACCGTATTATGTCGCGCTATGGCGACACGCCGGAAGGCATGGTGGAATCGTGCATGGAGTTTCTCCGTATCTGCGTGGCCGAACAGTTTACAGACGTAGTGATTTCCATCAAGGCCAGCAACACGGTAGTGATGGTAAAGACGGTGCGCCTGCTGGTCTCTGTCATGGAAAAAGAGGGAATGAGCTTCCCGCTGCATTTAGGAGTAACCGAAGCCGGTGATGGCGAAGACGGACGCATTAAGTCTGCTGTAGGCATTGGCGCCTTACTAGCCGATGGCTTGGGTGATACCATCCGTGTGTCGTTGAGCGAAGCACCCGAAGCAGAGATTCCGGTGGCACGTAAATTAGTGGACTATGTCACCGCACATGCCGGACATCCTTATATCCCGGGACAAGAAGCCGCAGCATTCGACTATTTTTCGCCTCAACGCCGTACAACGCATGCCGTAGGCAACATCGGCGGAGAGCATGTACCGGTAGTCATTGCCGACGGATACCACTCCCGAGAAGCTTCCGATCCCCAATTCCAACCTGACTATATTTATGTGGGAAGACAATTGCCGGAGTGTAGAGAAGCATGCAGCTACATCGTTGATGCCGATGTCTGGACAGGAGAAAAGGGAACGTACCCTGCTTTTATGCCTTCGGAAGAGGAGGGCAGCATACCGCTGTTTATACAAATAGCAACGAATGCCAGCCCTATCAAGTTCTTGTTTCTCACCTATCTAGCTTGTAATGATGAAATCATTGCCATGCTCCGGCATCATCCGGAGATTATCATCATTGCACAAAGCAATCACCCAAACCGAATCGGAGAGTTTCGTGCATTGGTACACCAGCTGATGAACGAAGGCATTCAGAACCCGGTAGTGATATTCCAACACTATACAGAGAATGAAAAAGAAGATTTACAACTGAAAGCCGCAGCCGACACAGGCGTACTACTTTTCGACGGGCTTTGTGACGGACTCTTTCTTTTCAACAACGGGAATATTCCTTCTACAATCGTAGAAGCCACCGCGTTCAGCATTCTTCAGGCCGCCCGTACACGTATCTCCAAAACGGAATACATCGCCTGCCCGGGGTGCGGCCGTACCCTGTTCGACTTGCAGACCACACTGGCTCGCATCAAAAAAGCCACTGCTCATCTGAAGGGATTAAAGATTGGCGTAATGGGATGCATTGTAAACGGTCCGGGCGAAATGGCCGATGCCGACTACGGCTATGTAGGGGCTGGTCGCGGCAAAGTCAGTCTGTACAAGAAAAAAGAGTGTATCGAGAAAAATATCCCTGCCGAAGAAGCTGTGGACAGGTTACTTGAATTCATTCAAGCCGACAAAGAAAACCATTAGAAGAAACGGAAAACAATCCTTTCGGAACGAGAGTGTGCCGAAACTCAATTTTAGAGAACAGGAACTTTTAATTTAAAACCATTGTACATTTATCAGCAATGAAAAGGAGGGTATGAAAACTCAATTTCAGGAATGACGAACTTTTCATCTGAAATCAGGCTACCCTCTCATCAGCCCTAAAAAGAGCCCTATCATAACTCAATAATAGAGTTTGATATGGCTCTTAATACAATTTAGCCTTCTTTTAACTCATAAAATCAATACTATAACTTATCTTAGTCACCGTAAGAATCTGAAACCGTTTACAAAAACTAAAATTCCAAGCGTATGAAAACAACTCGAATCCTCCGGACAACACTCGTCTGCCTGCTCGCACTCTGTGCCGTATTGCCTGCTTCCGCTCAGAAGCGCAAAGAAAAAGAGGTGCGTATGGAACGCAAAATACAGAAAGCCATCGAAACCAAACGGTACAAAATAAGTGTAAACTACGTGCTGCCTCAACGTGGAAACGGACGTGCGGCGACGTCTAACTACTCCATCGAAATACGGAACGATTCTCTCTTTTCGTACTTACCTTATTTCGGTGTCGCCCACCGAGCACCTTACGGAGGCGGTAAGGGATTGATCTTCGACGCACCGATAAACCAATACGAAAGCAAGAAAGATAAAAAGGGAAGAGTTCGCATCCAATTCGATGTACGCAACGAAGAAGATAGTTATACCTATTATGTAACGATATATTCAAACGGATCCGCGAACATAGATGTGCGCCCGACAAACAAAGACTCCATTTCGTTCACGGGAGAATTGGAGACCGAAACGCCTATAGACTAAAACCTGAACACCTTAGTGTTAACTTTACCCTTATCGAAACTACCAAAGTATAGCTGCGATAAAAATATTAGGTTCATCGGAAGTAGACCATAGAAAATATCTTATCAAAAACTGTTTTCAATGTTCTTCCTATTACCGGTTTCTTCGATGGAATGGGGCGTTTTAGGTGAAGGATAGGTTGGTTTCACGTTTCGCAGGAGGTTTCACGTTTCGCAGGAGATTTCACTTCGTCTCCCTTTCACAAGCTCTTTTCATCCTCCGTGAAGGTTCTTTCCACCTCACGCCGATGCGGCGAAATGGCCATGAAAAAGGAGCCTGAATAATCATTCCTTTCACCCGAAACACCTGTCGGAATCGAGGTTTCAGATGAAAGGAGTCGTTTTCGGTGCTTCCCGAAACGGTCTCACAACGAAATAAACGTGAAACCTTGGATGTATCACAGCAATTCACTGAGCTGTAGAGGGTTGAGTCTTACTATGACAGAATGAAATAAGGGAGAAGCAAACATCTTATAGAAAGAGGAAAAAGTGGTAAATCGGATGTGAGGATTTGCATCCGGCAAGTATCCTGTTTAGCACTGCAAAGTGAGGTGTTTTGTCTTGCTAAATGCCATAGTTAGCCATGCCAAGTGACGTATTTACCCTTCCTAAATGCCATCTTTAACCTTGTCAAATGACACTCCCGAGAGGAAGAAATGACGTTCTTTTATTTTCACGACTTGTTTACAGCTAACCTAAATGACAGGCCTACGGCTTCCTAAGCCACAAGCCTACGACTACTACAAGTGCTACGCCTACGGCTTGACAAGTGATAGGCGTAGCACTTGCCATTAGCTATACTTGTCTAATCCCGTTACTTTAGTATAACTAACCGGATCAGACAATGAACCATTATTGCGAATACGGGATCTGACACCTATGGAACTATTTGGTTTCTGATGTAAAAGTGTGGGGACGAAACATACTTGTCGGTCTTGGGACCAATAAATAAACGGCCTTGTTTCACACTTGGATGTTGAATCTTTATATAAAGAAACAACGATTAATTAATAAACAATAAGTAATCCTATTAATTAGGTAGGTCTAATGCCGGGATCTTACTTTCCCCTCCCTTCCGGACTATACGAGCACTCGATTAGCGTACTGACAAGACCGCGTCAGCCATAAAGTCAAGCTATTACCTACTTTTTTTGAAGGCTACCATTATTCATTTATTCAAGAAAAATCTCCGTATGAGTGCTTTTACATATCAATGCTCCTTTTTCAACAATCGCTCTAAAATATTAGGCGGGGAATCAATCAAGTTTGAAGGACGAAGCGTACTATATTCTACGATTCTTACCTCCTTATCAATCAATACATAAAACGGAAACGAATTGGATTGATAAGATGCAATACCTCCGCCTTCCTGAGACCGCGCATGAAGCAAAATACCTTTTCACCCATACCTACCAAGCCTCTCTTTCCACCTTTTTTCCGTGTTTCCTACACAAATATAGACATAAGTAATTTGCCCATTATAAGCATCGTATTTCCGATGCAAAACCTCTTGCAAAGCGAACTCCTGAACACAGGGTCTACACCCCTCACTCTAAAAGTCCAGATAAACAATCTTCCCTTTCAAATCACCTAAAGAAACAGACTCTCCCTTTTCATTTTTCAGTATAAAGTCCAGAGCCGGTTACCCTTCTCCCATAGTTCCCAGATAATATTCCATTGTTTCTTTGACACTTTTCAAAGCCAAAGGTTCAGACATCGTTTCCTGCAACGCTTCACCTATCCCCTTGGAAGCTTTCCATTCTGTCGGTTGGCCATATCTCAATTTACTTTAGAATTGATTAGCCAAATAACATTCACATAAGTTTTTATTGGAGATAGTTGCCTAAGCGACCCTGATTTGCGAATCCTATTTTTTTTTCACAATGGAAGTGAGCGGATATCGATTTCCCGAAACATGAGTCAGAAAAGCCTTCGCGCTACCAAAATTCAGATACATATCCAAACGTACAGGAAGGTGATTAGCATCATCAGTCACATAGAAAGTAATCACCTCTTTCTCTTTTTTCTTCTCTCCTTTATATTCTACTAAAGAAAAAACCAAACAACGATATACTGTACCATCACCGGCTTTAAAATTTTCTTTGCCTCTGTAAATCAGAGTTTGATTTTCCACTTTCGTGCCGGTAGCCATAGGAAAGACTAACTTTTCACCTACTTTCATATGCGAAATATCAAACGAACGAGCTCTAGCTAATAAGCTTAACATATCATAAATACAACGGCTATCTGTAAATTCGGAGAATACCGGTTCCTTTCCACGACGATGCCGACTTTGCTTGATATGACTCAATCCGTTGGAATATGAAAACACAATCTCATCCAAAGTATAACGCTTTCCTTCTTCAGCTCCTTTGCGAAAATAATAAGGTACTAAATCCTCCGACATGACAGCTTCTAGCGTGTCGCGCATCGTAAAAAAGAAATCGGATCTTTTGTTTCCCTTCGTTTGCAAAAAAGTCCGCAAAGCAGGCTTAGAATTATAAACGGTAGAAGTGGTATGCATGTAAGCCGTACCAGCCTTTACCCAAACAAATTTCCAATTAAAATGGAGATCGTACGTCAACTTCTCACCAGCCTTTATAGCCAGATTCTCCGTAGCACACTGTGCAAAAGAATATGCACAACAAAGAGCGCCTATTAATATAATCCAGACAAATTTTCTCATTATCGATTCTTTTCCCTCATACGTTCTTCATTACGGCTTTTTGCCGTTTTCTTTTCCGCTTCAGGTTTTTGTTTTGTAATATCTATCGGTTTTTGTTTTTCAACAGGCACAGCATCCAGATTCCAATCCTGCTCTACCTCCCACATAGCTTTGAGTTCCAAAGGTTGAGGATAATAATAAACCTCTTCAGCCTGACGTTTGTCGGCATACAGTCCAGTATCCCACACCCCGTTTCCATTGTGGTCATTGAACAGACGAAGGTAATATTTACCCGGTTGCAGGAAATAGATATCAGCTCTTCCGTTCACTACCTTCGCTTGGCGCACAGGAACGTCCTGCGCATTCAGCACCTCTACGACCGCAGACGAGTCCGCTTTCGGAATATTTAAGAATAAAGCGCTATATTCATCCAACGAACGTACTTTCATAGTTTGCTCTATTTTATCGGAAAAGGCTCCATATAATCCTGTAAATGCCAAGGAGTCAATAACTAATTTATATTCCTGCTCCGGACGCCATTCGGCATAAAGTGTATAGTTGCGGTTGGTACGCTCATTTTTTTCTATTTCGTAGGGAATATCGTGCCAAAGCGTATCCACTTTCTGCATCAAATGAATTGCCGCAGTATCGAATACACTCAAAGGTTCCTCAAAATCGATAGTTACATTCCGCGTCAAATCAAATGCCGAAGGAGCATCCACCTTCACTTTAAGGAATTCAACAGGTGGCAACGTATCATTCATTTCCCCCTTTCTCTTTTTCTTTTTCAGCTCTTTCTTCCAGTCTTCCAGTTTCTGCTCCGCCTCTTTTTTCAACTTGGCACGGTTTGTCTTCGCTGCCAATTCCAAAGTATCCGTACGAGGAACCAATTTCCCTAACGTATCGGTAAAAAGATAAGAAACTTTTATAGCCAGTGTATCAAGATTATATACCAATGAATCTTTAATCCAATAGTGGACCGTATCATTATGCAGACTATGTTCTATTATAAATGCGTTCCTCTCGTCGAAGTTCAATCCCTCTACGGTAGGCAACGTATCTGCCGGAACGGAGAAGTAGAAAGAAAATTTGGGAGGCAATAACCGCTCGTTCTTCACCATATACCGGGTAACGGGAGCTTCTTTAAATGCCCGTAACACAATATTATCCGGCATAAAATGAGTATACTGTACCTGCTTGACGGTATCGATAGTAAGCGTGTCCTTCCATATGGTATCAGGTTTTATGGCCAGTTCAGAAGTAGGTACAATCATCTCATCGGTAAACGCAATCATTTCCGTCTTCTGATCAAAAATAAAATTTTGGTTAATGTCCATGAGCCCATAGATATGATAGGTCCCGGGAGCAATTCCACGAATAGTAAATCGTCCCTTGCTATCCGTACGGGCCACTCTTTCGAAAGGCAACGTGACAAAAGCCGAATCGGCCAAATTAGAATACAATCCTACCAACATGCCCTTTACCGGTTCCAAATTTGAAGCATCTAATACTGTTCCAGAAACCTGCAAAGTATCAATTGCCTCACCCGTAGAGAACGTAAAAGCGAAATCACCCAAAGGGTTTCCTTCATTATTGTCGACTATAGCATCAGAAAAATCTATCGTATAGGTAGTATTTGCTTTAAGTGTATCCATCAACTCCACCTCTACTTTCTTACCACTTACCTTTATTTCAGGCGCTTCGAGCTGAGGAGGAGATACCACTACTTTCTCATTAGCTTTTTCCAGCTTTATATACTCGTCGAACTCGATAGATATTTTCTTATTCTTGCTGTTTACCGCATATGGCGCGGGCGAGGTTTTTATCACCTTTGGCGGTGTTTCATCATACATGCCTCCATCCGGTGTACCGATGCTGGCGCAAGAGTACAACACGATAAGAAGAACAAATACGATTCCTCCCGTCCACTTTTTAATAAGCCTCTTTCTATCCATATTATTTTTCTTTAATTGAAAATTATCCTTCGGATATGTATTCCAACAGAACATCCTATCAATTGATGCCTATTAGTTGGTTAGTCCGTCGAAGCATTTCTTTTTTCAATTATCCATTTAATAAGATTTAAATCCTAAGCCTGCATGCAAGCTGCCAACTTCTTTATCTTCGTCTTTATATTCCAAGCGAAACAAACTTCTTTCTTTACTCTTCATTATTCAAAAGAATCAGTTCATCCATGTATTCACGCGTATTGCTCAAACGAGGTACCTTATGCTGTCCACCCAACTTGCCTTTATTCTTCAGCCAGTCGTGGAATAAATTCACCCGTGCCGGAATCACTTCCAAAGGTTGCAACGTAACGTTCTTATAACGTTTCGCCTCATAATCGGAATTAATCTCTTGTAACGCTTTATCGAGCACATCAGCAAAATGAGCCAGAGAATCGGGTTTCTTCTCGAACTCTATCAACCACTGGTGACGACATTTGGCATTGGCGTCCATAAACACCGGAGCAGCTGTATAATCAAGCACATGAGCACCCGTCTCAGCACAAGCACGAGCCAGACCTTTCTCGGCGTTATCCACAATAAGTTCTTCCCCAAATGCATTGATATAATGCTTGGTTCTACCCGTTATAACAAACTGATAAGGCTTTTTGTTGGTAAACTTTACCGTATCGCCAATCATATATCGCCATAAGCCACATGTAGTGCTAATCAGCATGGCATAATTTTTATTTAGTTCCACTCCTTCAAGCGGAACGACTTGCGGATTATCCTTGCCGAATTCCTCCATCGGCATGAATTCATAGAAAACCCCATAATCAATCATCAGTGTCATGGAAGAAGTGGTCGGATCGGTTTGCACACCGAAGAATCCTTCACTCGCATTATAGGTTTCCACATAATGCATCTTATCGCTACAAATTAACTGCTTGTAGAGTTCACGATAAGGCACGAAACTAATACCGCCATGAAAGAAGACTTCCAGATTGGGCCAAACCTCCTCCAATCCGGTTTTACCTGTAATCTCCAACACCCGTTTCAGCACAGCCAACATCCACGAGGGCACCCCCGAAAGATTTGTCACATTCACATTTATCGTACTACGAGCAATTTTCTCCATCTTTTCCTCAAAGTCGCTCAACAAAGCAATATGCTTACTCGGCACCCTGATAAAATTCACCAGCGGACTAACGTTCTGGATCAAGATAGCAGATAAATCGCCTACCAAACTGTCTTTCAGATTATAGTTAGGCGCATGGCTACCGCCAAAAATCAGTCCTTTTCCCGAAAAGAAGCGACTCTCCGGATAATTACGTAAATAAGAGGCCACGCAATCGGCTCCACCGGCATAATGTACATCGTGCAAACCTTCCTTACTGACAGGAATAAATTTACTCTTATCATTCGTCGTGCCGGAGGATTTGGCATACCAACCTATTTTTCCTGGCCACAACACATCGCTCTCGCCATGGCGCATACGCTCTACATAAGGTTTTATATCATCATACGTCTGCACAGGAACTTGTTGCCGATACTCTTCATAATTTTGTATCTGGGCATAGTTATGATGCACGCCCCACTCGGTATCCGCCGCTTTCGTAATAAGATGACGAAACACTTTATGTTGAATTTCCGCAGGTTTAACTGCATATGAATCAATAGCTTTCTGACGGGGAACAAATAGTTTTCCTATTAATCGGGTAGAATTCATCTTAATTTTATTGTAACTCTAAAGTTCTTTTATGAGGCAAAAGTAGCGCAAAGTTTTGAAAATACCTATCTTTACGCAAAGTTTTAACGTATACATAAAAAATACACTAAAAGCATGAGAATCGGAATATTAACTTCAGGAGGCGATTGTCCCGGAATTAATGCCACTATCCGTGGCGTATGTAAAACAGCCATCAACCATTACGGGATGGAAGTATATGGTATCCATAGCGGTTTTCAGGGGCTGATTGATAATGATATGGAACCTCTTACGGAAAAGTCGATGTCGGGACTTCTTAACTTGGGAGGCACCATTTTAGGGACCTCACGCGAAAAACCGTTCAAGAAACGTCCGGCTTCTTCCACATCCGAAGACAAACCAGCTCTTATAGCAAAAAATATAAATAGCATGCAATTAGATTGTATAGTCTGTATCGGCGGAAACGGAACCCAGAAGTCGGCAGCAAAAATGGCGGCAATGGGCATTAATGTGGTTTCCGTTCCTAAAACGATAGACAACGATGTATGGGGCACTGACCTGTCATTCGGTTTCGATACGGCTGTAAGCATCGCCACCGATGCCATTGACCGACTTCACTCTACGGCAAGCGCACATAAGCGGGTGATGGTAATCGAAGTAATGGGACATAAAGCCGGATGGATAGCCT
>ERZ825137.189-NODE-189-length-87256-cov-5.483882_pt1 | contig 87256 bp, 88 predicted proteins | sample MGYA00519873_ERZ825137 | MGnify/ENA primary metagenome ERZ825137 (study PRJEB31778, sample SAMEA3449190) | human gut metagenome | biome: human gut; feature: human-associated habitat; material: faeces | place: United Kingdom | collected 2010/2012 ...
TATTTTAGAAAAATTGAGTGAAAATGATGGAAAGTACAGATGTATTTCTTTAATTTATTTGGCTTCTATACATATTAGAAAACATCAATATACAGAAGCTTTAAATCTACTAGGATTCGTGTACTTTAATTATAAAAATACATTTGATAAGCGTGCTTTATCAAATGTAATTATGCTTATATCTATTGCACAAACTAATATTGGAATTGATATTCAAAAAACAAATTATGTTATGGAACAAGTGGCCAATTTTTCCCAAAATGCAACTCTTAGACATATGGAAGATCGTGTTAATGGTTATCATTTTTTTAAAAACATTGATTTACAATCCACTTTTGATAGACTTCAAGAACTAATTGCTGATGAATATCCAAAAATTTGTGCATGTAGTCGTGCATGTGATGCTTATGTTGTGGATTTTCCTTCTGCTGGTGTTTTCTATGACAGGCCTCTAGATAAAATGCAAGTTATTACAGTTATAGGAACAAAAGATATAATTTCTTTTTATCCAGTAAGTGAATTATCTTATTGGAAAAATTTTGATAGTGATTCTGTTGGACCTGTTATTAATGTAAAAAGATTAAGTCAAATAGAAAAGTTTAATAAAAAATATGGAGGTTGCTAGTGAAAGTTTATGAATTGACTGGTGAACTCAGAAAATATTTATAGACAGGTCTCTTCGTGAGACTTTTCTTTTGGCATAAAATGTGTTATTATATGTTGCATATTTGTATTGGGGTGTTATATTTTGGAAGGTTTTGATAATAATCAAGATATTGATGTAAGAGAAATAGAAAAAAATGCTAGATCATTTGATGATGTAAAAGAATTGGCAAGTGAAAACAAATTTGATGAAGCAATTGAGTTAGTTAAGAAAAAGTTTTCTTTAACTGGTGATATGATATGTCATTTTGAGTTTGCTAAATTATATATAAAAAAACATAATTATGATGAAGCTGTGAAGCATTTATTATTTTTAACGGATGGCAAAGTTGTTAAACCTTATCATGTTTATTATAAGCTTTGTATATGTTATTTTAATCTTAAAAAGTATAGTGAAAGTTTTGATTGTGGTGTTAAAGCTTATGAGTATGATGAACGTCAAGAGAAAAAAGAAGATTATATATATTATATGATAGTAAGTTCTGCTAATAATTCTAAGAGATTTCAAGAAGGATTGTCTTTTATTAAAAAATATCCTTGTTATGAAAAGCATAATACAATAAATCAAATTTTAAATCTTTATCATGAACTAAAAATGAATGATATGGCATTAGAAACTATAAAAAATAAAGATTTTGTAGCAGAAAATGATTATGATAAAACTATTATAGCTGCTATATATTATGAAACTGGTCAAGTTGATAAAGCTCTTAATATTTTAAATAGTATGGATAGATTAAATAATTCAGCTTTGCTATTAAAAGGAAAAATTGAATATCGTCATTCAAATTATGCTGAAAGCGAAAATATTTATGATCTTTTAGTTAAAAAAAGATATCGTACTAATGAAACCATTTATTGGTTAATAAAATCTCAAATAAGATTGGGAAAAATAGAAGAAGCAAAAAGTAATTTAAAATTTATGTCATCTAATTTATCTAAAGCAAAAGTTTTAAAAGCTACATTGTATATTTATAGCAATGAATTAGATAAAGCCGAAAGTATTTTGGAAAAGTTAAGCGAAAAGGATGAAAAATATAGAATTGTTTCATTAATTTATCTTGCTTCTATAGATATTAGAAAAGGTAAATACTCGGATGCTTTAAATATATTAGGTTTTGTATTCTTTAATTATAAAAATGAACTAGATAAGTACACTTTAACAAATATGACTTTGCTAATTACAATTGCTAAAAATAAAATAGGATTAGAAACTCAAAAAACAAGTTATATGTCTGGTCAAATAATTGATTATTCTGCCGATACAACTTTGGAACGTGTAGATGCAAGCTCTGAAAAGTATAATTTCTTTCTTGGCTTGGATTTAGAAGCTACTTTTTATAAACTTCAAGAGTTGATTGCTAATGAATATCCAAAAATTTGTGCATGTAGCAATGTCTGTGATACATATTTAGTGGACTTTCCATCAGCCGGCATTCTTAATGATAAAATTTTAGATAAGATGCAAGTTGTTACAATTATAGGCACAAAAGATATAATATCTTTTTATCCAGTAAGTGAGTTATCTTACAAGAAAAGTTTTGATAATGAATCAACTGAGCCTGCTGATAATGTAAAAAGGTTAGCTCCAACAGAAAATATTAATTATAAATAAAAATATATCGTAAAAAGATAAAAATAGGAGGTTTTCTATGCGTTATACTAAAGGTCAATACAAACATATGACAAAAAAGAACAATATTAGTAATATTATTAATCAGGCTAGATATTTAGCTTCTGAAGGTAGAATTGATGAGGCAACTTCAATTTTAAAAGATGAACTTGGAAAAGATTCTAGTAATGAACATTTAAGATATGAACTTGGTATGGTTTATTTTAAGCAACGTCATTATCAAGAGGCAATTGATGAACTTAAATTAATTGAAGAACCAACTACTATTAAACCATTTTTTGTATATCAAAAACTAGGAACTTGTTACTCTTTTTTATCTATGTATGAGGAAGCATATTATTATCTTTTAAAAGCATATTATGATGATCCTAAAAAGGATGAAAAGAATATGAGATTTCTTATTATAGCTGGAAGAAAAGGCGGATTGAATGAAGAGTTAGCTGCTTTTCTTGATAGTAATCCATTTTTTTGTGAACATGATACTGTATTTCAAATTATATTTTTTTATCATAACATTCGTAAGGACTATAAAGCATTAAAATATATTAAAGAATATAAGTTTACACCAAAAACAATATACGAAACGCGTTTGGTAGCTGATGTTTATGCTAATACTGATAATTTGAAAACTGCGGTATACTATGTTGATAAATATAATCATTTTGATGAAAAAGATGCATCTTTCTTTGTGTCAAAGGCGATTATCAAGTTTCTTAATCATGATTATGACGAAGCGTACGAATTATTAAAGAAGGTTAATGAATCCAATTGTGCTCAATCGCTTATTTATAAATCAGCTAGTTGGCTTGCTAGAATTGAACTATTAAAAGGAAATATTGATATGTCTAAAAAGTATTTTAGTGATCTTGATGATTCCCCTGTAAAAGACATATTAAATGCTGAGATAGAAGCCTCTCAAGGTAATTATGATGTTGCAAAAAATATTCTTGAAACTGTGATTCTACCAACAAATAATTCTATAGAAGTAATGATTTTATATGTAAATATATTAATTAGATTAAAAGAATATTCTAAGGCTAAAGATGTTATCGAAAATTATTTGTTAAAATATCCAAATGTTCCTGAAAAAACTTTGATTGAAATAAATAGATATTATACGATTGCTAAGAAAAATTTAGGTGAATCTGTTGAATATTCTGGATCATATTTTATAAATCAAATAAGTGGATATTCAAATATTCGTTCACTTGATCATATAATGGCCCATTATTATTCCGAAAATGGTTCTTGAAAGTTTTCTTCGTCTTTTAATATAAATAATGAGTATTTTAAAATACGTAATATTATTAAAGATATGACTCCTGTTTTTAGATCATTGGATGAAACTGTTGATAAATATATTATTGATTATCCTGGTGCTGGTGTTTTAGGAGACATATCATTAGATAAAATTCAAGTTGTTACTATAATGGAAACAAAAGATATCATTACTTTTTATCCAGTTAGTAAGTATTCTCTTGGATATGAATATGAAGAAGATTTTGTCCCTAAAAAAGAACCTCAAAAAAGACTAACTCAAATAGAAAAATTTAATCAAAGATATGGTAATAAAAATAATAACTAAAATATAAAAAATTGGTTTCTATTTAATAACTAATTATGTTATAATCTATTATGTAGACATTAGGTAGAAATGAGTGGTATTATGGCTAGAGTTATATCGTTGGTAAATCAAAAGGGTGGAGTTGGAAAAACTACAACAAGTATAAATTTGTCTGCTTCTTTAGGAAAATTAGGCAAAAGGACTCTTTTAATTGACTTGGACCCACAAGGTAATACATCAACTGGGCTTGGAATAAATAAGGGTGATATAACTGCAAGTGTATATGATTGTTTAAATGGGAGTGTACCTGCTAAGAAAGCTATAATAAAAACGAGATTTACCAATTTATTTATAATGCCTGCAACTATAAATTTAGCAGGAATTGATATTGAGTTAATAGAGATGACTCATGAAAACAATGACTTTAAGATGAATGAGCAATTAAAAAGTGTTTTAGAACCTATAAAGGACAACTTTGATTACATTATTATTGATTGTCCACCAAGTTTAGGACTTTTAACAACAAATGCTTTAGTTGCTAGTGATTCAGTTATTATTCCAGTACAATGTGAATTTTTTGCACTAGAAGGAATAACTCAACTTTTAAATACAATTATTATGACACAAACTAGGTTAAATCCTAGATTAAGAATAGAGGGAGTTTTATTAACTTTGCTCGATTCAAGAACAAACTTAGGACTCGAAGTTGTAGAAGAAGTTAGAAGATTCTTTAATGAAAAAGTTTTTGATACCATTATTCCTCGTTTAATACGTTTAGTAGAAGCACCAAGTCATGGTGAACCAATAAATGAATATGACCCAGAAAGTAGAGCTGCGAAGGCTTATAATAATTTAGCTGAGGAGGTTATAAGAAGAGATGAGTCAAACTAATACAAGAAAAGCTTTAGGAAAGGGATTAGAACAACTTTTTAACAGTGAAATGGATTTCAATACGTTTGAAAAAGATATTGTTGAAAATACTAAAAAAAGTGATGTAGTTGATATAAATATTGATGAGATTAGATCAAACCCTTACCAACCTAGAACTCATTTTGATGAGGAAAGTTTAAGTGAACTTGCTGCATCAATTAAAGAGCATGGGTTACTTGAACCAATTATTGTTAAAAAGAGTATTAAAGGCTATGAACTTGTAGCTGGTGAACGTAGAACAAAAGCAAGTAAACTTGCTGGTTTAACTACTATTCCAGCTATTATTAAAGATTTTGATGATAAACAAATGATGGAACTTGCTTTAATTGAAAACATTCAAAGAGAGGATTTGAGTGCAATAGAAGAAGCAAAAGCATATAAGAAATTCATGGATAACATGGGATATACTCAAGAAATGCTTGCAAATCGTTTCAATAAATCAAGAACATATATTACAAATCTTCTTGGCCTTTTAAAACTTCCAAGTCTAGTTCAAGATATGGTTATAACTGGTAAAATTTCAGCAAGTCATGCTAGAGTTTTAAGTAAAATGGAAGATGAAACGGAAATAATTACTCTTGCTAATAAAATCGTAAGAGAAAATTTAACTGTAAGAGATATTGAAGATATTTCTAGAGAAGAAGAAATACCAAAAAGAAAACAAATTAAACATGAAGAAAAAGATTTAAAACTTAAAATATATGAAAATACTTTAAGAGAAATGACTGGCTCTAAAGCCGTTGTTTCTAAAAAGAAAATTGTTATTCCATTTGATTCCAGCAGTGATTTAGATAGAATAATGGAAATATTAAACGTTAAAATTGGAGAATAATTTATGGATTATATTAAAGAAGCACAAAATATAATTTCATCTAAGGATGGAATCACGGCTGCTTATGGATATGGATCAAGTTTTTTTCATCAAGCAGGTTACAATTCAAAAACTGTAAAAAGTATGGATTTTATATTTGTAGTTGATTCTTTAAAAGACTGGTTAACTAATGATATTGCTAAAAATCCAGAAGATTATACTGAAAGCACTAGAAAAAAAATAATAAAATTGAGTTCTAAAAAATTAAAGGGTAGAACTGGTATTATATATAACGTAGTAAGAGATAGAAAAGTTAATTATAAGTTTGGTGTTATAGAAACTAAAGATTTTATTAAGCATTTAAGTACTTGGAGTAGTTTTTATGTAACTGGTAGAATGCAAAAACCAATTTATTCTTTTAAAAGTACAAAAAAACTTGATGATGTAATTAATTTTAATAGGGAAAGTGTTTTGCTTACATCTTTGCTTATTTTAAATAAAGAAAAGTTAAGTATTTATGAACTCTTTGAAATGATTTGTTCTCTATCATATAAGGGTGACATTAGATTTATTATTGAAAATCCTAATAAAGTTTCTAATATAGTAAAAGGAAATATTGATGAATTTTTAAAAATTTATTCTAGGTATGATAAATATATAAGTATAGATGGCGAAGACATTTTTGTGGATTTGAGCAGTGTTTACAGTAATGCAAACAAAATACCTAATTACGATAAATTTAAAAATAAAGAGAAGACTAAGTATGGTAGTTATCTTTTAAAACATATAAAACACGTTAATTTATGTGAAAGTATATGCCAACCTCTTAAGGGATTAAGAGTAAGTGGAATAAAGGATTCTTTATCGTATGTAAAAGAAAAAGCTAAAAAGAAGAAACTTAAATAGACAAGTAAAACTTGTCTTTTTTCTTGTGTTTAAGGTATAATATACTTGGTGAATAAAATGATGAATATTGAAAAAATTGTTGACTTTATTTCTAGTCCAAAATTTTATGTTCCTATAATAGTTGTATTATCTTGCTATTTACTTATGAACATTTTATCTAGAGCAATTAAAAGAATGTTAATAACTAATACTAGTAAACTAGAGGATAAAAAAAGAAATACTATAGTAGTTCTTATCAGCAGCGTTTTAAAATATATTTTAATACTTGTTGGATTATGTATTATTCTTGCTACTTATGGAGTAAATGTAAAAGGAATACTTGCAGGTCTTGGAATTGCTGGTGCTATAGCAGGTCTTGCTTTTCAAGATTTGCTTAAGGATATTATAAGTGGATGTAACATTATTATGGATAATTACTTTATAATAGGCGATTTAGTAAAAATTAATGATTTTGTTGGATATGTTGTTGGACTTGGTCTTAAAAATACTAAAGTAAGAGATTTTGATGGTAATATATTAATAATATCAAACCGTGAAATATCTCATGTTATAAATATGAGTCAAAAACATGCAAGTATTCCAATTATGGTTGATGTTGCTTATGAAGAAACTGAGGAAAACGTAAAAAAATCTCTTGCAAAAGCAATGGATAGAATTAATAAACTTCCAAATATAGTAAAACCTTGTGAATATTTAGGTATTGAAAGTATGAATGATTCTTCAGTTACTTATATATTTAGAGTACATGCTAAACCGGATTCTAAATTTGATATGAAAAGAAAAGCGTTAGGAATTATAAAGGGACAATTTGATAGAGATGGAATAAAGATTCCTTATCCTCAAGTGGAGGTACATAATGGAAAAAAACTTTAATGTAGGCGATATTGTTATAATGAAAAAACCACATGCGTGTGGAACAAATAAATGGATCATTACTAGAAATGGTGTTGATATTAAAATAAAGTGTGTTAACTGTGGACATGAGGTAATGATGGATAGATTAGAGTTTAAGAAAAAACTTAAAGGAGTCGAAAATGAAAAAATTTAAAAATTTGCGTGATCGCGTAATGTTGCATCCGATAATGGCTTTTTTACTTATGAGTGGACTTGTAGTTCTACTAAGTGGGATTTTAGATTTATTTGATGCGTCTGTCACTTATAATAAAATTAATGTTAAAACTGGTAATTATGAATCAACATTGGTTACAGTAGAATCCCTTTTAAATTTGAGTGGAATTAAGTATATATTTTCTAATACTGTTTCTTCATTTGTATCATTTACGCCTCTTTCAATGTTGTTAATTATATTGATTGGTATTGGAATAATGGATAGAAGCGGATTTTTGGATACTATTTTCTTTGTTTTAACGAAGAATGTTTCTAAAACAACTGTTACCTTTATACTTATGTTGATATGTATTTTAGCAAGCTTAACTGGAGATTTGTGCTTTGTAATACTTATACCATTATCAGCATTATTATTTAAATATGGTAAGAGAAATCCAATTGTTGGAATAATTTCATCATTTGCTGCATTGTCTCTTGGATTTGGAATGAATTTTATGCTTTCAAGTGTTGGATCATCACTTGCTGATTATACGATAATGAGCGCTAATGTAATTTCTAGTGGTTATGTAATATCATCATTTTCTTTTTTACTGATTATGATTGTTGCTATATTTGTTGGTTCATGCTTATTAACATATATAACAGAAAGAATTATTGCACCAAAACTTGGTAAATATGAAGTTGATGAAGAAATTGTTGAACCAAAAGAAAAATTAACTCGTAGAGAGAAAAGAGGATTACTTTTAGCATTATTTGGAGCGACTATATACCTATTAATATTTATCTATAATATAATTCCAAATGTGCCTTTTGGAGGAAATTTCTTGGATTATTCTCAAACAAGATATATTGATAAACTATTTGGATATGATTCATTCTTCAATAGTGGATTTGTATTTGTAGTTACAATACTTTTCTTCATTTTAGGATTATTATATGGAATTGGTACAAAATCAATTAACAATCATCGTGATATATGTGATTTTTTATCACATTCTCTTGATGGAATAGGAAAAGTAATTGTTTTAATCTTCTGTGCTAGTATGTTTATTAGCCTACTTAAGTATACTAATATTGGGGCATTGGTTACTGCTGCACTTGCAAAAATGTTAAGTAACACTAATTTTGTTGGAGTTCCACTTATACTTCTTGTGTTTATAATTAGTATGATTTCAACAATATTACTTCCATCATTTGTAAATCGTTGGGCAATTCTTTCAGGCACAGTTGTACCTATGATGATGACTGCGGGATTCTCACCTGAGTTTGCTCAACTAGTTTTTACAGTTTCTTCTAGTATAATGTATCCACTTACACCGGCAATGGCTTACTTTGTTATATATGTATCATTCATGGAAAAGTATGAAAAAGATGGAACTGGACTGGTAAAATCAATTAAGTATTTAATTCCATATTCGCTTGTTATCTTAGCAATGTGGATTGTATTAATTCTAATTTGGTATTTTGTGGGAATACCTCTTGGAATATCTACATCAGTAATTTTATAAAAAAAATATTTCAAATACTACATATTATGTTATAATTTATTAAGGAGGATTATGGTAATGAAAAAATATTTTAAAATTTTAATGATTATGGTTTTAGTTGTATTTCCTTTTGTAACAGTAAATGCAAAGACCACAAAGAAAGCAGAAAAGGGCCCAATTAATTTTTATATATTTTATGGATCAACATGTGGTTATTGTCAAAAACTTCATAACTATACTGCAACACTAGAAAAAGATAAAACTATCAATTCTAAATTTCGTATAGTTGATTATGAAGTATGGGGTGATAAGAACAACAGTGATCTTATGACTAAAGTTGGAAGTTATTTTAACTTTAATGTTGATGGTGTTCCATTTTATGTAATTGGTGATCAATATTTTACTGGTTTTTCAGAAGAATCTAGTCCAGAAAAAATAGTTAAAGCTATTAATGAGGAATATTCTGATTCAAATTATGTTGATGTTGTTGCTGGAATACAAGATGGTTCTATAAAAGTAGATAGTACTGGTTCAAATACTAAAACAGAGGAAAAGAAAAAAAATGATGTTGTTGGTTATGTAATTCTTGGTATAACTGCAGCTGTTGTAGTTGCTATTCTATTTGGTAGAAGTAATGCTAGTGAATATGTAGAACCTGATTCTGAAACTGATATGGAAGTTGAAGAAAAAGAAGAAGAAGTAAAAAATACAGAAAAAACTGAAAAGCAAGAATCAAAAAGTAAGAAAACTTCAACTAATAAAAATACAGCAAAAAAGAATACTAAAAAAAGTAAAAAATAGATTTAGAGTTTCTAAATCTTTTTTTTTGAATAAATATATATTATAATGTTTTTGTTAAACTTTTGGAGGTGATATTTTTTATGGACGGATACCCGAGGTATATAAATTATAAAAATAATATCAAATTTGGAGGTTTATATGAAAGAAAATATAAAGAAACTTATTGATGAGAAGAACATTAATGAGTTAAAAAATGTTATAAATAAAATGAATATTAGTGATTTGGCTGAAGTGATAAGTGATTTATCTAATGCAGATTTAGCCAGGGTTTTTAGGGTTATTCCTAAAGATAAAGCAGTTGAGGTTTTTTCAGAATTTGATGTAGTTGTAGCTACTAATCTTTTAAGGGAACTGAGTGAAAAGGAAACTGTTTCTTTAATTGACGATATGTTTGCTGATGATGCAACTGATGTTCTTGAGGAAATGCCAGCAAATATTGTTGATAAGATTTTAAAAAATTGCAGTGATGACACGAGAAAAGACATTAATAAACTATTAAGATACGAAGAAGATACTGCTGGATCTATTATGACAGTTGAATATGTTGAATTTAAAGGTGAAACATTAGTTGGGGACGCAATTCTAAAACTAGAAAATGAAATCAGTTATTATGAAACTATTAATACATGTTATGTAGTAGATCATAAAAGAAAATTATATGGAAGTATTGAAGCAACTGACCTTCTTTTTGCTAAAGAAACAAATAAGATAAAGGATGTTTGTAAAAAAGACTTGATATATGTTTCAACTTTTACTGATCAAGAAGCAGTTGCTAATATGTTTCATAAATATAATTTGACAGTTATGCCAGTAGTTGACTCTGAAAATAGACTTGTTGGTATTATCACGATTGATGATGTTCTTGATGTATTTGAAAGTGAAGCAACTGAGGATATAAAAAAGATGGCAGCAATTATACCTGTTGATAAACCTTATGATAAAACAGGTGTATTTGAAACCTATAAAGCAAGAATACCTTGGCTTTTGCTTTTGATGATATCTGCTACTTTTACTGGAAAAATTATCGAAAGCTTTGAATCAGCTTTAGCAAGTGTAACTATTTTAACAGCTTTTATTCCGATGATTATGGATACTGGAGGAAATGCTGGTGGTCAAGCAAGCGTGAGTATTATTCGTGCACTTTCTTTAAATGACATTGAATTTAAGGATATATTTAAAGTTGTTTTTAAAGAATTTAGAGTATCTATTTTATGTGCATTAACTTTAGCTATTTGTAACTTTGTTAAACTTTTAATTATTGATGCTGTAAGTATAAAAGTTGCTTTTTGTGTTTGCTTAACTTTAATTGCAACTGTTATTCTTGCTAAATTTATTGGTTGTACTTTACCAATGTTTGCTAAAAAACTTGGTTTTGATCCAGCAGTTATGGCAAGTCCTTTTATAACTACAATAGTTGATGCATGTTCGTTAATAATATATTTTAATATAGCAACTATTTTGCTTGGAATTTAAGTAGTAAAATTACTACTTTTTTTAATTATTTTATTGCTAAATATTAAATTATATATTATATTCAATATGTGAGGTTAATATGAAAAAAGCATCTTTAATTATTTCAATAATTATCTTTATAATTTCATGTTTTATAGCTTATGACGTTATCAATAGAAAAGAAGAAATTCATTTTATACCAACAATTAAAGAGATAGATGATGGTGTAAAAAGTATTAAATTTAAAGTTGATACGTTTTATTTGGCTATTGGAGAAAGTGAGAAACTAAACTATGATATAGAGAGTTCAAAAGATGATTATAAATTAACGTGGTCAAGTGAAAATGAAGATATAGTAAGTATAAGTGATGGAAAAATAGTTGGTGTTAACTTGGGAACATCAGTTGTTACTTTAAAAAGCGAAAGCGGAAAAAAGGCTGAAGTAAGTGTTACCGTAACGGATTTGATTAGAAAACCGGAACTTGATGATAAAAAAAAGTTTTTACCTTGTCATGCCTATACTGAAGAAGAAGCCCATATTATAGATGAAGCTTTGAGAACTAGAGTTTTAAATAAAGGTGAAGGAACACGTGCAGCATTGATTGAAACAATAAGATTTATGACATTGTCATTTAAATATAAAGTATCTTACTTTTATGAAAATGGTAGAATGCATGAATCAGGAGTAAGAAAAGCTGATGGTGAGGGAAGATATTATCATAAAGGACTATACTTAAGTGAAGATAAATTTAAAGATATAAAAGTGTCGCATAAAGGTCCAGCCATATGGGGTTGTCCATTAACTAATTTACAAGATCATAATAGATATAAACCAGGAGCAAAGATGCCGAACGGGTTAGATTGCTCAGGTTTTGTTACATGGTCTTTATACAATTCTGGCCTTGACGTTGGAGATATTGGAGCAGGTATTAACGATAGACATAAAGATATGAGTGATGTCGGAGAAATGCATTCTTTAACATATGAATATGCAAACTCTGGTGATTATAAAGTAGGGGATGTGATCGCTCGTTGGGGGCATACAGCATTAATAGCTGGTAAAGATTCGGAATACTTATATATTGCTGAGTCTCTTCTTAAAGGAGTTAGAATCGAAAAAGTTAGTTATAAAAATCCAAACAGCAGTTTATATAAATACTATGCTTATATAAATAAAATGGATAAAGAGTATAGTAAAAACGATGACTATACGGATATGTGGGAATAGATTTATCTATTTCTCTTTTTATTTTTAAATTGAAAGTTATCACCATATACCCTATAATGATTTTGGTGATGTTATGAAAAGGGAGTGTAAATGTACAAGAAGCAAGCATAGAACTGATGAAGAAAAAAGGGATTTGACTAGAAGACTTAAAATAATAGCTGGTCAAATCAATGGTATTCAACAAATGATTAGTGAAGATCGATATTGTGATGACGATTTATTTCATATACGTTTATTGACGGTTTAGTTGGAAGTGTATTAAGCATAAATGATACGTATTCGGGAATTATTATTGTTATTGCTTCGGTTTTGATGTTTATAATGTCTTTAAATATGTTAGGTATAATTCATATAAAAATGTTAAATGATTTAATTTTAAAAAAAGTTCAAAAAGTCCATTTATAATCGGTTTATTAAATGGTTTTATGACTTGTGGACCAATACAAGCGATGCAAGTTTATGCTTTATCAACTTGTTTATTTAATTCTTTAAGAATATTGAAATTAAATAAGGAAGATAAATATGTTAAAAAAAAATAATAAATTATAAATAATTGTTAAAGATATGAGTTGTTCTCATTGTGTTTTTTCAGTGAAAAAATATTTTCTTAACATTGATGGGGTTAAAGTGGATTTAAAAACCGGTAAAGTTGTGATAGAATATGTTGGAACTCTTGAAATGTCAGTTATAGAAAAATGTATAAATGATTTAGGATATACTCTTGAGGTAACTCTATGAAAAAAATCATATTTTCGTTTTTTGTGATATATTTAACTATGGTGATGTGTGGTTGTTCTAAAAGTAAAACTATCAATAAATATATGGAATTAAGTAAAAATATAAAAAATGAAATTGAGATTAATACTTAAAGTATTACTAGTGAAGCAACTTATGCAAATTATGTTGAGAGTTATAAAGATAAGTTTGAAAATTGGAAAGGTACAGTGAAATAATATGATCTATTTAGATTATGCTGCTTCAACTCCTGTTGATGATGAAGTTTTAAATGAATTTATTCGTGTTTCTAAAGAATATTATGCGAATCCAAATTCAAATCACACACTTGGGATGAAAGCAAAAAGTGTTATAGATGAAGCTACTAAGAATATTGCTAAATTTCTTAATGTTAAAGAGAATGAAATAATTTATACAAGTGGTTCAAGTGAAAGCAACAATTTAGTTATTAAGGGTGTATGTGAAAGATATAAAAGTAGGGGAAAGCATATACTTATAAGTTCTTTAGAACATAATTCAATTGTATCGTCTTGTACATATTTACAAGAACTTGGTTTTGAGGTTGAGATTATTCCTGTTGATAAGTATGGAATTATTAACATTGATGAATTAAAGAAAATGTTAAGAGATGATACCATCTTAGTAAGTATTACTTCTGTTGATTCAGAACTTGGAATAAGAGAACCTATTGAGGAAATTGCTTCTATTTTAAAGGAATATCCAAATTGTTTTTTTCATACTGATGCTAGTCAAGCTATTGGTAAAGTTAATATTGATTACAGCGATGTTGATTTAATAACGATAACACCTCATAAGTTTTATGGGCTTTCTGGAGTAGGTATTTTAGTAAAACGTGATAATGTGTTTTTAAAGCCTCAAATCAATGGAGGAAAATCTAGTACGATTTATCGAAGTGGTACACCGGATACAGCCTTGATTGCATCTGCTTCTATTGCTTTTAAAAAGTCTTTGAAAAATATGGAAGAAAGACGTATTTCTGTTATAGATAAGAATAAAAAAATTGTTGAATATTTAAAAGGTAAAAAGGATGTTACAATAAACAGTAATGATAATTCAATACCTTATATTATTAATTTTAGTGTTCAAAACAGGAAGTCTAATGATCTTCAAAAACTATTTAATGATTTAGAAATATATGTCTCTACTAAAACATCTTGTTGTCCAATTGAAACACCATCTAAACTTGTATATGCAGTTACTAAAAATAAAGGACTTGCTAGTTCTTCAATTAGACTTAGTTTAAGTCATTTGACAACGAACGCAGAAATTGATAAATTTATTGAAGTGATGAATAATATTATCGGTTAGAATTTAGGTGTGTTATGGAAAAGTATAAAGAAATTGAAAAAAGTATTATAAAGAAATATCGTAAGGAAATATGGGCTAAATTTATTGAAGCTATTAAAACTTATGAACTTATTCAAGATAACGATAAAATAATGGTTTGCATAAGTGGAGGAAAGGATTCCTTTTTACTTGCTAAATGTATTCAAGAATTAAAGCGTCATGGCAAAATTAATTTTGAAGCTAGATATGTGGTAATGGATCCTGGATATAATGAGTATAATCGTAAATACATTGAGGATAATGCACGTATTCTTAATATTCCAATTGAGATATTTGAGAGTGATATTTTTGATGTTGTATCGACAATAGATTCTAAAAGTCCTTGTTATTTATGTGCAAAAATGCGTAGAGGTTATCTATATAATAAAGCAAAGGAAATTGGATGTAATAAAATCGCTTTGGGTCATCATTTTGATGATGTTATTGAAACAACTTTACTTTCAATGTTTTATGGAGCTGAGATTAAAACTATGATGCCTAAACTTCATTCGGATAATTATGAAGGACTTGAACTTATTAGACCTCTTTATTTGGTGAAAGAGGGCGCTATTATTTCTTGGAGAAACTATAATGAACTTACGTTTATCAACTGTGCTTGTAGATTTACTGAAGGTTGTTCTTTAATCAATGATGGTACAAGCAAAAGAAAAGAAATGAAAGAATTAATAAAAAAGATGAGACAAATTAACAGAGAAATTGATCATAATATATTTAAAAGTATGGATAATGTTAATTTAAACTGTGTTTTAGGAACTAAAAAGAATGGTGAATATAAAAGTTTCTTGGATGAATATAATGAAAAATAAGTAATTCTCACTTTATGTCGTGTATTATATAAAATATATTTTGTAGTATAAAGACAGAAAGGAAGAAAGTTATGGATCAAGAAAAAATTGGTAAGTTTATTGCTGAAAGGCGTAAAGAGTGTAATTTAACTCAAGAAGAGTTAGCTGAAAAATTAAATGTTAATAGTAGAAGTATATCAAGATGGGAAAATGGAAAATGTATGCCGGATATGTCCATGTATAATTCAATATGTGAAGTTTTAGGAATATCAATTAATGAATTCTTATCCGGAGAGAAATTGGAAAAAGATGAATATCAGGATAAGTTTGAAAAAAATATGATAGATGTAGTTGGAAATGTGGAACTTAAAAATAAAACTATTAGGATTTTTAACTTAGTCATTTTGTTTGTTGCTGTTTTCTTAATATCTGTTATTGTATTTAATTTTTTATTAAACCATGTTTATATTAAACAAAATTATGATAAACGTACGATGAATGTGTCTTTTGAAAATCATTCATTAAAACTTACTACACCGGTTCTTGGAAATACAAAATATGTTTATTTTGAATATGAAAATGAATGTTTAGCTTTTGTTACATATTATGAAAATCTTGGAACAATAATAAATAGAAGTGAGAAGTTTGATGAATTTACTGGTTATGATTTAAGTGAGAACACTTATACAAATGATTTATATGTAAGTGATAGTTGCTTAAAAAAGAGAAAAAAAGTATATTATACTAAACAAAGTTTATCACATATAAATAAAATATATAAAAGTAACGATATAACTAAATTAGATAAAGTAATAAATAAATCTAATTTGCTTTATGAAACGAAAGTTAGCTAGAGTATATAAAAAATGATGGTTATTCCCCATCATTTTCTGTTTTTATTAAATAACTAAAATATTCTTTTTTTCTTTCTTCTAGTTTTTGAAGCTTTATATCAAGAACTTTTTTTTGTGGAATAGATGATTTCCCTTTTAAACATAAATCTAAATATTTTTTCATTTCTATGATGTTCATTCCACATTTTTTTTAACATGATAGATTTTTTATCCAATTTATATCATTATCGTCAAATACTCGATAATTGCTTTTGTTCCTGTTGACATTTGGAATTAATCCCTCATTGCAATAAAATTTTAATGTGTCATAGGAAAATCTAGCTTTTTCACATGTTTCTTTCAGTGAACATAAAGCCTTGTTAGTCATTATGTATTTCTTCTTTACAAATTTAATTTTATACTTGACCGTGAGTAACCTCCGACATTTATGATTATAGAGTAAGAAGAATTTGAAGTCAGTTTATATTCATAGAAAGAAATGATTATATGGAATATGTTGAACTTAATAATGGAGTAAAAATGCCTATACTAGGTTTTGGTGTTTATCAAATACCTAAAGAGGATACTAAGAGATGTGTACTTTATGCAATTAAAGTGGGATTTAGAAGTATCGATATAGCTCAAAGTTATTTTAATGAAAGTGAAGTTGGAGATGCTATAGTGGAATGTGGTGTTCCAAGAGAGGAATTATTTATTACTAATAAGGTATGGATAGATAATTATGGTTATGAAAATTGTAAAAAGTCGGTTATGGAATCATTAAAGAAGCTTAAAACTGATTATATTGATTTAGTTTTACTTTATCAACATTTTGCTGATTATTATGGAGCATATCGTGCTTTAGAAGATCTATATCATGAAGGAAAAATTAGAGCAATTGGAGTGTCAAATTTTTATCCTGATAGATTAAGTGATATTTGTTTATTTGGAAGAAAAGTTGTTCTGCAATCAATCAAATTGAAGTAAATCCTCTTAATGCTCAAGTAAAAGCACAAGAAAATATGAAAAAATATGGAGTTAAAATGGAAGCATGGGCACCTTTTGGAGAAAGAAGAAATGGTTTATTTGAAAATGAAGTTTTAATTAATATTGGTAAAAAATATAGTAAATCTTCTGCTCAAGTAATGCTTAGATGGTTAATTGAAAGAGGCGTTATTATTGCGTGCAAATCAACTCATATTGAACGTATGGAAGAAAATTTCAATGTATTTGATTTTAAATAACAAAAATATGGATAATAATAAAGATAATATAAATGGCAGTAACAAATCAACAATAAAGGATAATAACAATATAACTTCTAAAAAGATTTTAGTTGATTATTATTCTGCTCAAAGTCATACTGAAGCAGTTGCTAAAAAAATTGCAGCTAATTTAAATGCTGATATGTTTGAGATTGTACCAAAAGATGTTTATACATCAGCTGATCTAAATTGGTCAGATGAAGAATTTAGAGTTTCACGAGAACATGATAATGAATCTTTAAGAAATATAGAATTAAAAAACACAAAAGTTGATAACTGGGATAGTTATGATATTGTTTTAATTGGATATCCAATTTGGTGGGGGTAGCAGCTTGGCCAGTAAATAATTTCGTTAAAGATAATGATTTTACAGGTGAAACAGTTATTCCGTTTTGTACTTCAGCATCAAGTGGACTTGGGCAAAGTGGAAAGTTGCTTGAAGAGATGGCAAATGGTGGAAATTGGAAAACTGCTCAAAGATTTTCATCAAGTGCAAGTGATGCAGACATAAAAAAATTTACAGATAGTTTAAAATAAAAAGACTATTATGAAATACCTTAATATGGTATTTTAATAATAGCCTTTTTTTTTATTATTGATCAATTCTTAACGATTTTGATGATCCAGTGATTGCTTTTTTTTCACTTTTGTCTGGGTTGATTAAACATTCTAAAACTTCCGGGTTGTTAGTTAATAGTATTTCTATTGCAGAAATTAATCTTTGAAGATCATCTTTTGATGCTTTATTATTTCTTAACATGCTCATTGGAATGAATTTCATAATAGGAATTACTCTTGATTTTACTCCGAATACAAAAATACAATCGCCATCCATCCAGCTTGCAGTATCCTCACTTTTTTGTTCTTCTTTATGATATACTTGTCCAGTTAACATATCGCTTAATTTATGGGTGAACCAAAAACTAAAACTTTCCTCATGACCTTTACTATGTTTTGCCAATAGACAAGATCCATCTTCTCCTATTATTATATATCCGTTTTCTAAAGATAATAATTCTTCAGTATTTTCAGTATTTGAACTTGTAGTATGTGTGTTATTAGGATTAAGATAAATACTTATCATTTGTCTAAGATACATATTTATATTTTTTTGAGTAACATTTATTTTTTGCCATGTATTGTTACTGCTGTTTACATTTTGATTAGTATCATTTTCAGTATAAGGCATTATGCCATTTTTTTTATTATTTTCTTCTATATCTCTATCAATTTTAGCTCTTGCATCTTTATCTAATAGACTTTTTGCAGCATTAGTAAATATTTCTCTTAAATATTCCCCATCTGAATTTTTTCTACTTTCGTCTCCACTGCAGTATAGTTTTATTTTTTGTTTAAGTGCTTCTCTGATTTCACTATCAGTTGCAGTTTGTCTAACTCCTAACATAGTATATGGATTGTTCATCATAAATTTTCTCTCCTAACTAGAGGATTATTCTAGTATAAGTCTAAAAAATTGTCAAGCATTTTTATTGTGAATATTACTTTAAAAGGTAAATGCCACTTTAGATTAAAAAAGTGCCATATTTTATTTTTTTTCATACACTATTCTAGGTGATACTTATGAATAATTATAAGATTATAATTGACCCTGGTCACGGCGGTACTGATAACGGTGCAAGCGGCAATGATATAATCGAAAAAAATATGACTTTAGCTATTAGTAAAATAATGTATAATGAGTTAAAAAGACTTGGAATTCCTGTTTATATTACAAGAGAAACAGATGAAACATTGAGTCCAACTCAAAGAGTCAATAGAATTAAGAATGCTTTTGGGAATGATAGTAATGTTATTGTTGTATCTAATCACATAAATGCAGGAGGAGGAGAGTTTACTTACCATTACATAATTTGATTGGGTATTAAGACGGCTGTATTTAAGCGATTGAGTTAGATAGTAAGATTTCTAGAAGGATAGTAAATAACGTAAAAATAGTGTTTATTTAGGGGATAAATGCTATTTTTTGCTTTTTAACTAAAAAAAATAGTAAGCTGTCCTGAAAATACTGAAAAAAATGTCAAAATATGATAATATATACTTATAAAGATGAGCAGTATTTAATCTTTTTAAGATGAATGCTGCTTATTTTTTTGAAGTGAGGTGTAGAATGGCAAATAAAAAATATGAAACACAATTTAGTATTTATAAAGTAGATTTTGAAAGCTCTGTTAAGTATTTTGAAGAGGAATATAATACTAAAATTTCATCTTATTCAGAACTTGAAAATTTTATATTAGATATGGTAAAAAAAGAAGTATTAAGTCAAAGAAAAAATGAAATAATAAACTTTACTAATAATGGTTTTAAAGGATTAGTATTTAAAACCTGTCATTATCCAACATGGTATGGAATGATAGATAATATGATTGAAGAAGAAATCGATTTATCAAATACACATATTTCATATATTTTATCTTATCTAAAAGCTGAAAACATATTTTTGCTTACTGGTGGATTGGGCAGTAATTATATTTCAGAATATACTCAAAAAAATTATGGATTATATTTATTACCTAAAATAATGAAAGAGAATAGTCCTGTAATTAAAACTGTGTTAGAAAATAGGATGTCAGGTAACAGGCTATCGAGTAAACATTCCAATAGAAATGTAACAACTATAAGTACTGAAAATGATATGAGCTCAATATTCAGAGAATTATCATTAGAAATTGATAAAGACATGATTGAGTTATTAGGAATAGAGATAGATAAAAATAAAAAGATTAAGAATTTAAATCTTATAGCAAAGGATTCATTTGTTATTCGAAAATCAATAAGTATTGAAGATTTAATAGTAGTATTAAATAAGTTAATAGATATAGAAAAAAATAATGATAATTTTTCATTAGGTTACTTTATTGACGCTAAAAAGTATGGGTATTCATATAAATATTTAAATGAATTGTTTATTCAATATTTAATGCATGGAAATGGTGAAAATTTTATTTTGATTGGTGATGAATATTCAGAATATTGTGTTGGTGGTAACTTGTATGTTGTACAGGATAATGAGCGGAATATAATATACCAAAGTGAAACTCCAATCACGATTGCTGATTTATATAAAAATTGTTTGTCGGACCCAATTACTAAAGCTTCTATTGAAAAATTATTAAAATATAGTTTAGTGGTATATAATGATAAAGAAATAGTACTGTATCCAACAAAGATTAAGCAATGCATGCAAGGATATATTGAAGATGAAAATAGACAACCATTTTTCTTGTTTAATGATAAGTGGCTAATGTTTGACAACAATTATATAGATAATTTAGATAAAGAATTTAAAAAGAGCTATTTACAAATGATTAATGTAGATAAAAAATTAAAAGAGATATTAGTAAATAAAAAATCATGTTTAACAGAGGATGCATATAATAAAACTTTTGAAAATTCAGATGAGATTATTTTGGCACATACTGTTTTAAGTAATTATATTGAACTAGCTGATTTGATTTATTACGATGAAGATAATTTATATTTAATTCATAATAAATTAAAGTTTCAAGGAAGTGGTGCTAGAGATGTATTAAATCAGATTTTAACTTCTGCAGAATTTATAAATCACTATATGATAGATAAAAAAGATTTTATAGAAAAATATTATGATGATATATTAAAAAAGTATCCAAACAATAAAATAAAAAAATTGACTAAAAGTGAGTTTGTTGAATTATTTAATAAACCTAATATATATTATGTGGCGGGATTTATGGAAAACCTTTCTGATAGTACTGGTTCTAATTATGCAAAATATATCACTATAGATGCGAGCAAGAAACTGGCCGAAAAAGGATACCATCTATTACTATTTGATATTAGTAAATAAGTTATAATGTAGTTTTAAAATGAAAAGAATAACTATACTATTGTTTTTTTAGCAATTTTGATATATTAGTTATATAAGAAAAAAGTAGAAATACTTTTGCAAGGGCACTGTCATTTTTGATGGAGCCCTATTTTTCATTTTTGATTATGTAATAAGAGAATGCATTTTTTTTAAAATAATTTTTTAGTTCAAATCTAAAGTTCGCCAATTTTTGTGATATAATTGAGATATGTTAATTGGTAGGTGTAATGATGGGAGTATATGAGAGTGAAGCAAGATTAGAAGATCGTATGATAGATCAGCTTGTAAAGCAAGGGTATTCTAAGGTAGTAATAAATGATATTAATGAATTGGAACAAAATTTTAGAGAACAAGTCAATATTCATAACAAAATAGAACTTAAAGGTAAAAATTTAAGTGATAAAGAATTTGAAAGATTAATAGTTAAAATATCTGGTAAAGGTGTTTTTCAATCAGCAAAAGAATTAAGACAAAAACAGGATATTCAAAGAGATGATGGTAGTATTGTTTATATTGAATTATTCAATACAAAAGATTGGTGCAAGAATATATTTCAAGTAACTCATCAAACTACTGTTGAGGGAAAATATACAAATAGATATGATGTAACAATTTTAATTAATGGATTACCTTTAGTTCAAGTTGAATTAAAGCGTAGAGGCATTGATATGAAAGAAGCTTTTAACCAAATTAAGAGATATAAAAGGCATTCATATCAAGGATTATATAAATTTATTCAATTATTTGTAATAAGTAATGGAGTAGAAACCAAATATTTTGCAAATGGTGATCAAGAGTTAAATTATGGTTTTACTTTTTATTGGACTGATATAAATAATGATAGAATTAATAATTTAGAAGAATTTTGTGTATTTTTTTTAGATAGATGCCATATAGGAAAAATGATAGCAAGATATATGATTATTAACGAAACAGAAAAAATCTTGATGGTAATGAGACCTTATCAAGTGTATGCAGTTGAAAACATTGTGTTCCGTGCACTAGATACAAGTAATAATGGTTATGTATGGCATACAACCGGTTCTGGTAAAACAATTACTTCTTTTAAAACAAGCCAAATTCTTTCTTTAGAACCATCTATCAATCAAGTATTCTTTTTAGTAGATAGAAAAGACTTGGATAAACAAACTTTAGATGAATTTAATAAATTTGATCCAGGCTGCGTTGATATGACTAATCAAACAGATAAATTAATAGAACAAATTAAAGACAGTTCTAAACCATTAATTATAACTACAATCCAAAAAATGGCTAACGCTTGTACTAATCCTAAATATGCACATATCATGGAAAAATATAAAGATTTAAAAACAGTATTTATAATAGATGAATGCCATAGATCACAGTTTGGTGATATGCATAAGCAAATTTCGAAGACATTTAGTAAAGCACAATACTTTGGATTTACTGGTACTCCTAGATTTAAGGAAAATCCATCACAAGATGGTAGAAGTACTGCTGATATATTTGAAAAATGTTTACACACATACTTAATAAAAGATGCTATTAAAGATGGAAATGTATTAGGTTTTAATGTTGACTATGTAAAATTTATGGAAGTAAATACAGGTGCGTTAGAAGAAGATGTTATGGTGGAAGGAATAGATACTGATGAAGTATTCTTAGCAGATGAAAGAGTAGAACTAATTGCTCAACATATTATTGATCATCATAATATAAAAACAAGAGATAGAAAATATAATGCATTATTTACTGTATCTTCAATACCGTTATTAATAAAATATTATGATGCTTTTAAAAATATAAATCATGATTTAAAAATAGGAGCAATATTTACTTACGGAGCAAATGAAGATTTAGATAAAAATCCAGAACATTCAAGAGAAGTATTAGATAGATATATGGAAGATTATAACAAAATGTTTAATACAAATTTCTCTACTCATAATTTTGATGGTTATTTTAGAGATATATGTAAAAGAATAAAAAATACAGAAATTGATATAGTTATAGTTGTTAATATGTTATTGACTGGATTTGATGCTAAAAGATTAAATACTTTATATGTTGATAAACCACTTAAATATCATGATTTAATTCAAGCATTTTCAAGAACAAATAGAGTTGAATCTGACACAAAACCATTTGGTAATATAGTTTGTTATAGAACTACTAAAGCTAGAGTAGATGAAGCTGTTAAATTGTTCTCTCAAACTGATAGTATTGACACCGTAATAATGGCACCATATGATACTTACCTAGATAAGTTTAATAAAGCTGTAGATAAGTTGTTAGAAATTACACCAGTAGTAGAAAGTGTTGATGAGCTAGAAAGAGAAGAAGATATAAAAGAATTTATTTTAGCATTTAGAGAGGTTGCTAAAATACTTGTTAGTTTAAAAACATTTAATCAATTTGATTTAGATAATGATGATACTGTTATTAATACTCAAATATTTGAAGATTACAAAAGTAAATATTATGAGTTATATAGAAAAATTTCTAATGATAAAGAAAAGAGTTCAATTTTAAATGATATAACATTTTCATTAGAATTAATACAAACAGATAAAATTAATGTTTCTTATATTTTAAATCTAATTAGAAATGTTGATTTAAGTAATGAAGAACAAAAACAAAAAGACATTGATGATATTAAGAGTAAATTGGTTAATATTACTGATGATGAATTATTCTTAAAAGCAGATTTGATTAAGAGTTTCATATCATCTATATTACCAGCATTAAAAGAAGAAGATTCTATTGATGAAGCTTTCGATAAACATATGAACGAAGAACGACAAAAAGAAATTTCTAAATTTGCTAGTGAAAATAATATGGATTTAAACACTTTAAATTCGATTATTAATGAATTTGAGTATAGTGGAATTTTTCCTGATGCTTTAATTGGTCAATCTATTGAAGCGCCTTTCTTAAAGAAAATTTCAATAATTGAAAATATAAAAGGATTTGTAAAAAATCTATTAAAGAAATATATGTAGGAGGATAATATGTCAAGAGAAGAAAAGCAACAAATACAACAAGCAGAATTACAAAAGCAATTATGGAGTATTGCTAATACCTTAAGAGGTAATATGGATGCTAATGACTTTAAAAACTATATTTTAGGATTAATTTTCTACAGATATTTATCAGAAAATTTAGTTAATTATGTTAATAATGTATATTTAAAAGACGACAATATTAAATATGAAGAAGCCTGGAAAAAAGAAGAATATAGGGAAGCACTAAAATCGCAATTAATCAATGATTCTAATATGGGATATTTTTTAGAAGCTGATTATTTATGGAGTACACTAATTACCAAAATAAAAACTGGCAAATTTGATATTTCAATGTTAGCAAAAGCAGTTAATACAATTTCTGAATCAACATTAGGTAATGAGTCGGAAGATGATTTTGAGAATTTATTTGAAGACATGGATTTAAACAATACAAAATTAGGAAAAGGTGAAACTGAAAGAACAAAGTTAATATCAAAGGTAATGTTAAAAATTGACGATATTGATTTTCATCACGATGATGCTGAAATTGATGTATTAGGAGATGCTTATGAATATTTAATTGGTGAATTTGCTGCTTCAGCTGGGAAAAAAGCTGGTGAATTTTATACTCCCCAACAAGTATCAAAAATTTTAGCAAAATTGGTTACTTTAAATAAATCAAAAATTCAATCTGTTTATGATCCTACATGTGGATCTGGATCTTTATTATTAAGAGTAGGAAAAGAAGCTAAAGTCACATCATATTATGGACAAGAATTTAATTCTACTACTTACAACTTAGCAAGAATGAATATGTTATTACATGGAATTTCATTTAAACATTTTGATATAAAAAATGATGATACATTGGAAAAACCAAAACATTTAGATATGAGATTTGACGCAATAGTAGCAAATCCTCCTTATTCAGCTAATTGGAGTGCAGATCAAAAATTTATGGAAGATGAAAGATTCAGTAATTATGGCTTTTTAGCTCCAACAAAGCCTGCAGATTATGCATTTGTACAACATATGATTTATCAATTGAAAGATAATGGAATTATGGCTGTTGTACTACCACATGGCGTTTTATTTAGACCAAAGGCTGAAAAAGAAATAAGAAAATACTTAATAAAAAACAAAAATTATTTAGATGCAGTAATATCTTTGCCAAAAAATATTTTTTATGGTACTAAACAAGCAACTGTTATTTTGGTATTTAAAAAATGTAGAGAAAATAGTGATTCAATATTTTTTATTGATGCATCAAGAGAATATGAAAAAGGTACACAAAATATAATAAGAGATATTGATATTGATAAAATTATTGATACATATTCAAATAGAAAAAATATAGAACTTTATTCTAAAAATGTTTCTCTTGATGAAATAGAGAAAAATGATTTTGATTTGTCAATTTCAAAGTACATAGAGTTAGAAATTAAGCAAAAAGAATATTTAACAATTGAAGAAATAAATTTCAAGTTAAAAGAATATGATTTTAAAATAAATGAAATTAACAAGAAAATAAATGATGATAATAAATTGTTGGGATTGGATGATTTTGGATTAACTAAAAAAATTAGATTTAAAAAATCTAATGGCGATTCATATAATGATTGGGAATATACTTTATTAAGTGATGTTTTGATAGAACAAAAAGAGAAAAATCAAGATAAAGATTTAACTGTATGTAGTGTTGCTGTTGAAAAAGGTGTTGTTAATCAAATAGAACATTTGGGGAGAAGTTTTGCAGCTTCCGATACGAGTAAATACAAAGTTGTTAAATACGGTGATGTAGTTTATACAAAGAGTCCTACAGGAAAATTTCCATATGGTATTGTAAAACAAAGTTTTATAAAAGAAGATGTAGTTGTATCCCCTTTATATGCTGTATATAAACCAATAAATTTTAACGTAGGTTATTTGATTCATAAATTCTTTTATTATCCAAATAATGCGAATGAATATTTACATAACTTAGTACATAAAGGTGCTAAAAATACAATTAATATAAAAAATGACGAATTTGTATCAAAGGGAATAATGCTTCCAACAGATTTAGAGGAACAAGAAAAACTTGTTAATTATTTTATGTTGTTGGATGAAAAGAAAAAATTAGAATTGGCAAAAAAAGAATTATTGGAAATGTATGATGAAATATTAGTAAATACATTTTATTCAATCGATAATTAATAATGATTATTAAAAATAAATTAATTGAGAGGAGTAAAATATGGCAAATTTTGAAGTGAATAGTGTAACAATTAATACACTTTTAGGTTACGTAAAAGATGGTACTATAGCAATTCCAGAAATACAAAGGCCATTTGTATGGGATTCGACTAAAGTTAGAAATTTAATTGATTCTTTATATATGGGATATCCTGTTGGATATATCATTACTTGGAAGAGTCATGATGTAAAATTAAAAAATGGATCTAATTCAGAAGGTAAACAAGTTTTAATTGATGGCCAACAAAGAATAACTGCTTTAACAGCAGCATTACTAGGACAAGAAATACTTGATTCTGACTATAAGAAAAAAAGAATTAAAATAGCATTTAACATAAAGAATGAGCAATTTGAAACATCAAACCCTGCTATTGAAAAACAAGAAGATTGGATTCCAGATATAGCAGAATTTATGAAAGATGGAAATATAAATACATGGCAATTTGTAAATGATTATTCGCAAAAATTTAATGTTGATGCTAATGAAGTTAATAACAGAATTAATAAGCTATTATCAATAAAAAATATATCAATTGGTAGAATTGAGTTGGGTTCGAATTTAGATATAGATACAGTAACAGAAATATTTGTAAGAATAAATTCTGCGGGAGTTGTCTTATCACAAGCTGATTTTGCTATGAGTAAGATTAGTGTTAATGAAATATATGAGGGAAACGATATAAGAAAGACTATTGATTATTTTTGCCATTTTGCTAAGACTCCTGTTGATTTTGATAATATAAAAAATAATGATTATGCATTTAGTCAAAAAGAAATATTTAATAAAATTAGTTGGGTTAAAGATAAAAACGATTTATTATATCAACCAGACTATACAGACGTACTAAGAGTAGCATTTACCTATAAATTTAGAAGAGGTAAATTACAAGACTTAGTTAGTTTATTATCAGGACGTGATTTTGAAACTAGGGAATATAGAGAAGAAATTATTGAAGATAGTTTTAGAAAATTATATTCTGGAGTTAAAGATTTTGTAAATCAAACGAACTTTGAAAGATATACAATGATTTTAAAATCAGCAGGAATTATATCTTGTGATTTAGTTAGATCACAAAACGTTTATAACTTTGGATATATTCTATACTTATTATTAAGGGATAAATCCCTAGAACCAGATAAAATAGAACGCCTTGTTAGAAGATGGGTTGTAATGTCCATAATAACACAAAGATATACTTCATCACCTGAATCAGCATTTGATTATGATATAAGACGACTTGGTGAAGCTGAAAGTATTGAAGAATATATATTAGAAGAAGAAGAAAGACAATTAAGTGAAACTTTTTGGAATAATATATTAGTAGATAAATTTAATACTTCTGTTGCAAGTTCACCATATTGGAAAACATATGTTATGGCTCAAATTAAATTACATAATAGGGGATTCTTATCTAAAACAATTGATGTACAAGCATTAATTGAAGAAAGAGGAGATGTACATCACATTTTCCCTAAGAATTATTTACAAAAGAATGGTAAAGATTCTAAACAACTTTATAATCAAATTGCTAACTTTGCGATGTTACAAACTGAAATTAATATTCAAGTAAGTAATAAAGCTCCAAATGAATATATGGCTGAAGTAATAAAACAATGTAATGGAGAACCAAATAAATACGGTGCTATCGAATCTTTAGATGATTTAAAGAAAAACATGGAAGAAAACTGTATTCCGGAGTCATTTATAAATATGAATATTGATAATTATGATGAATTCTTAAAACAAAGAAGAATTCTCATGGCTAGGAAGATAAAGGATTATTATTATAGCTTATAATATTTGCGACACTTTTTAATAATTGGATAGGAAAAGGTATTTTATATGATTGAAAGTATTAAATTTGAAAATTATAGAAATTTAGATAAAGAATATTTTTTTAATAATAAATGTAATTTTATATTTGGAAAAAATAATAGTGGTAAAAGTAATTTGTTAGATGGAATTCGTCTTGCTTTTTCATCATTTGATGGTAATTATGTTAAAATACAAAAAACAGATTTTAGAGACTGTAATGAAGATTTAGTAATTAATATTACAGTCAAACTGAAAGAAGATTCTATAGGAAGTTTAATGTGTACTGATGAGAATGGAAACAAAAAATATGGATTCATACTTAGAATAATAAAACATTCATCTGGTAGATATATTAAGAGATTGTATTATTTAAATGATTCGCCAATACAAGCAATGGACATTATAGAAAGCGATGATGATATACCAAATGTTTGTGAAATTCCTTTAATTAGAATTGAGGATATATATAATGATGGATTAACTACTAAATTGGAAAAATTTCTTGATGAAGATAGTAATTTTGATAAAATTATCATTGATGCAAAAAACAAAGTGAAAGATGAGATGAAGGATAAAAGGAAAGAATTTACTAACTTTTCTAATAAGTTTGGACATAATATGGATATAGATTTAACTAATCCATCAATAAGTCACCAAAAATTATATGTAATTGATGGAGATAGTGAATATAATAGTAAAATTGGATCTGGTTTTAAAAGTATTGCAAATATTATTTTAAATACAATGGATGAAAGATATAAAATTATATTAATAGATGAAATAGAAAATCATCTTCATCCAAGTTTATTAAGAACACTATTACGAGAAATAAGAACTGTGACAGATATACAAATAATTGCAACTACACACTCTCCGATTATTATTAACGAATGCAATTTTAAAGAACTAGTAGATATTAAAGGAAGAAATATTTTTTCGTTAACAACAGAATCCCTAACGAAATTAGATAAGTTTTTAACATCAGAACGAAGTGAAATAGTTTTTTCAGATAATGTTATTTTAGTGGAAGGATATACAGAAAAAATGCTGCTAAGTAATTATTTAATAAAAGAAAATCATAATTGGACAGTTATAAATGTTGCTGGTGTAATGTTTAAACCTTATATTGAATTAGCAAATTTATTAAACAAAAAAATAGTAGTAATTAGTGATACTGATTTAATAAGAAATGAAGGTAAATCAACTAATAGATTTAATGATTTAAAATTATACTGTGAAGAAAAAAATATTAAAATAATAGAAATGGAAAATACATTAGAAAGTGATTTGGCAAAAAATAATTTAATTCCTGATGATTTATCAGTTAAATATTTGTCCTCAAATAATGGCTATCAAATAGCAAAATATCCAAAATGCAAAACTGAATTAGCAAATGAACTAATTAATAATGAAATAGAATTATCAAATTGGCATGTAATAAAGGAAATAATTGATGAATTCGGAGATAATTAAATATGTTGCCGGAGGCGGTAAAACAACAAGAGCTATAGATATTTTGTCTAAAAATTCCAGAGGGCTATATTTAGCATATACTAATTCAGTTGTATCAGAAGTTAATGAAAAAGGGTATATTAGTAAGACAATTGATTCTTTATTTTCTAGTTTTATAATTCCAAAATTAATATTACTTTTTCCTTTATGCTATGGTAAAGAAATAAAATACTTTGATCCAGATGAATCTGATTTTGGTTTGAAGGGTGTTGGAGCCATTCATATTGATGAAAATGGTAATATTTATGCAAAAAAATCGGGAAATATATATTTAACTGATTTTAATATTAATATGAACAGAGTTGATTTTAATAATTTTAAAAGTAAACCATATTACAGTATTATATCTAAAATCTTTAATAAATCTACAACTCTAATAAGTAATACAATGAGAAATGAACTATCAAACTATATTATAAAAAAGTATCCGACTTTAATAATAGATATTTTATCAGCAAGATTTAATTTTATTATAATTGATGAAGCACAAGATTTGAGTGGATACAAAGAAGAGTTTGCTAGATTACTATATAATTCAGAAATAAAAACTTATTTTTTGGGTGACGAAAATCAAAATATTATTAATAATGGAGTATGGTTTGAAAAAATTGCTGCAACAGAAATTAATAACCATAGTCATAGATGTCCTGATACTAATTGTAAATGGATTAGGAATAATTTAAATATAAAAATATATGGTAATGATAATCTTTCAGAAATTGTAAATATAGATTATGATGATGTATATAAATTTAATAATAAAGACTATTATTTGTTATATACTGCAAAAAGAGGAAAAGACAAAGAAATAGTAGAGTCATGGATTGGTGAAAAAAGCACTATAAAATCAGCAAAAGGCAGTACTATAAATAAATCAATAGTAATTATAGGAAAAACATTAAAACCTAAATGTTTTTATACTGCTATAACTAGAACTAGAAGTAATGTGTATTACACAATAAAAAAAATATAGTCTGACTATATTCCCCATCAATTTATTAAATTTAAATAACCTTTTTAAAATTTGTTGGGTGGGTGTCGGATATAAAGTCCTAAAATGTGTTGATTTTACGTAATAATAAGGTTTAATAAAGGTAAAATTTTAGACCGCAAGATACACGATAAATCCCTATAAAATATAGGCATGCATGAATAAAAGGCTTAAAAAGAATGTTTAGAACTACAAAATTAGATATAAATTATTGCAAATTTACTAAAAAAGGACTAATGCAAAGTATGGTTGTATAGAATAATGTTGATTGGCAAAAAAAGCATCGAAATGCATCAAAAAGCATAAAAAAACATAAAAAATCAAAAAAAAGTTAAAAAAAGTAAAAAAAGAAAAATAAAGCACAAAAAAGCATCGGATGTTCATTGACTTATAAAAGTCAAGTTGTAAAATATAGTAAAATAGAATAATTATGCAAAGAGGACTTAGGTCTTCTTTTTTTCATTTTAAGGAGGTGGTAATTATGTACTATCATCCTATTAATTTTTATATTTTTATAATAATAGGATGAACTAATAAGAATTAAAATTAAGAGAAATAAAAGATACGTTTATTAATCATCCTTTATATGAACCTACAAAGTATGATGAATTTCGTAAGTACGAAATAAGAATAGCACCATAACAATTTCTTATATTATAAGGAGTTTTTTTGTTTGTGGTGCTATCTTCTTATCCTGCTCTAATTAAAAACAGTAAAAATAATAGGACAATCATCCTATTTGGGAAGGAGTGATAGTTTGAGAATATTTAAATTATATTTACCAATAGACTTATTTAATAGAATTAAATTAATGTCTAAATTTTATAGAGTATCTATTTCTAAAATGATGACAGAATTATTAGAAAGAGGCTATTTAGAAATACTAAAGACAAATACGAAGGGAGAGTAATAAATGGAATACGATAAATATGTAAAAATACCATGGTTTATAATTTTAGATAGAAATATATGTGTTGGTAACAAACTTTTATATGGAATAATTATGCTTTTATCTCATAAAGAAGGTTACTGTTATGCTGATAATAAATACTTAGGAAATTATCTTGGAGTAGGACCAAGAAGAATATCAAGCCTATTAAAAGAATTAGCAGATAATAATTACATTATTATGGAATATAAACATAAATTTCAAAGAAAAATTTATATTAATGAAGAAATGTTTACATCTGATCTACCTGAAGATTTTTTCTAATGGGTTAGATGTTTTTTTTACACTCAAAGGACATATAGTTCAATAATAATATAATAAATATAATATAAAAATTAAATATAATAAATAATTCTAATAATATTATTAGTAATACTAATATAAAAAGAAAGAAAGTAGATATATGTATGAAAAAAATTCAAAAATAATAAATAAAAACATAAATTTAAATAGGTGGTTTAATTATGGAAGGAGCCTATTTGAATAACATTTCATTTAAAGATCTTATTTTAAAATACTTAATCGAAGAAATATCAAAAGAAGAAGGAGTGCAATCAAAATGATTTGCACTTTTCTAACTTTGATGTTACCATGGACACGTCTTAATACCCAATTAAGTAAGATAAAAGGAGGAATAAATGTATAATACTTACTTAAACGGAATAGATTTCAATGTTGGAATCTATATAAGACTATCCCAAGAAGATAAAGATAAAAAATATGAATCTGATAGTGAAAGTGTAATTAATCAAAAAGAGTTATTAAGAGGTTACGTTAAAAATAATAATTTTAATTTAGTTAAAGAATATGTTGATGATGGATATTCAGGAACAGACTTTGAAAGACCTGGATTTCAAAATATGCTAGAAGATATAAATAATAAAAAGATAAATTGTGTAATAGTTAAAGATTTATCAAGATTAGGTAGAGATCATGTTATGACTGGTTATTATATCGAAACATTTTTTCCAGAAAATAATATAAGATTTATATCTATATTAGAATCATATGATAGTTTTAAAAATCAAGCTAGCAATGATTCATCAACATTTATAATTGCTTGTAATGACTATTATAGTAAACAGAATTCAATAAAAATTAGAAATGTATTAAATGAAAAAAGAAAGAATGGAAAATTTGTTGGAAGCTTACCATGTTTTGGTTATATGAGAGATCCGTTAGATAAAGGACATTTAATACCAAATCCAGACACTGCTCCAATAGTAAAAAAGATATTTAAATGGAGAGCTGATGGTATTGGACCTACTGAAATAGCAAATAGACTAAATAAGGAAAATGTAATTACACCTAGTGGATATAAAAAGACTAATTATTCATCAAGGTTAATTGATAGAGATAATTGGAATATCTCCACAGTAAAAAAAATATTAACAAATAGAGTATATACTGGTGATTTAGTACAGCATACTCAAACTAAAGTCAGTTATAAATCTAAAAAGAAAATAACATTAGATGAAAAATTATGGATTATAGTAGAAAATACACATGAACCATTAGTTGATAAAGATACATTTGAATATGTTAATACTTTAAGAAAAAGAAATACTAGAAATTATGAGGTTAAAACGAATAGAGAAAAAAGATTATTAGAAGGTAAGTTATTTTGTAAAGAGTGCAAAAATAGACTTACAGTTCTTTATCATAAAAAACAAGATTATTGGTCTGTTAATTGCAACAGATATTCTAGAGACCCCGTAAGAGGCAGGTGCTATTCTCATTTTTATCCATATAATTATTTAGAAGAACAGGTATTAGAACAAATTAATAAGTATATATCTAAATTAATAAAAGAACTTAATATAAAAGAATTAAATGATGAAGTAGTAAAAAGTATTCACAAGGAAACTACTAACATTGATAAAATTGTTAAAGAATTTCAAATAGAAAAAGAAAAGATTACAGGTAGATTAAAAACTTTATACAATGACAGGTGTGATGGGGTAATATTAGCAGATACATATAAAGAATTAGCAAGTGAATTTGAACAAAAATTAAAACAAATTAACGAAAAGATAGAAGATCAAAATGTTAAAAAATATAAAATGAAAAATAAAACAAATATTTTACCTGATTATACTAAAAAAATAAAAAAACTATTAGACTTAAATAAACCTAAAAAAGAATTAATTGATACATTAGTAGATAAAATAGTTATAGATAAAGATAGAAATATTACTATATGTTTTAAATATGATATTGTACCAGATGTAACTTTTAAATATGAAAATAGAAATTCAGCAAGAAATCCTTATGGTAGAAAAGGTAAGAAATGAATTTTTGTAGTATAATACTTGCTAGGAGTTGATATTTTATGTACAATTATAAATACAAAAAAGAATATAAATATAAACAATTAAAAAAAATAGATATAATGAAATTACAAGAAATAATCGAAGGTATAGATGGTTTAAATGTAAAAGTTATTAAAACATATCGTAAAATGAAAATTAATAAAATAGTAGAAGAACAAAAAAAGGAATTTAATAAATTTGAAGATTTATTAATATATTTAGATGATTCAGTAAATTATTTAGAAAATTTCAGTATAGAGATGATAACAGATGAAAATGAGCAAGTAGATTTAGAATTTGATAAATATTTTTATAATTGGGAACTAACGTATAATAAACAAACAAAAACAATTGATAGTTTAATTTTAAATTTATCTAACTTATATACGTTTAGTTTAATTGATTTTTTTAAAAAGAAACATTGGATAATGTTTTGGATATTATATGGAATTCAATTATTCTTGACATTTTATTTAAAAGATAAAAGCATTTTTACTGTAATATATTCTGTTATTATAATGTTTTTAAGCATATTTAATTTCTTTATAAAGTGTAGACCATATAGTAACAATAAATTTATTAATAGAAACAAAGATAATATAATTTTTTATTTTTTAGGAGTAATTACTCCATATATTATTGATTTTATTATAAATTTGTTAAAACATAAATAATGCTAAATAAATAATGGTAACTAAACTCATCAGGTGCTGAAGGTGCTGAAGTAATTTATGCTCTTCGTAATAATGAAACTTTGTCCTCTAAAGTGTTAAATGAGCTTGCTAAAAATGGTCAAACAATTAGAAAATATTATCAAAAACGTGGAACATCTAATCCAAGTAAAGATTATTATTTTATGTTAAGAGATACAGCTCCTTATGAATCAATAATTGTGGAATATGGCTTTTTGGATAATACTAAAGATGCAGCTAAATTAAAGAAAAATTATGAACGTTATGCATATGCAACTTTAGAAGCACTTTTAGATTATATTGGTTACTCCAAAGATGATTTAGACTATTATACTGTTAAATCAGGAGATACGTTATATTCAATAGCTAAAAAATATGGAATAACTGTTGATAAGTTAAAAGATTTGAACAATTTAAAAAGCAATATGATTTCTGTTAATCAAAAATTGTTAGTTAACGATCAAAAGAAAGATCAAACTACTAATGCATATGTGGTTGAGAAAGGTGATACTCTTTATTCAATAGCTAAAAAATATAGTACAACGGTTAGCAAAATTAAAGAACTTAATAATTTAAAATCAGATACCTTATCAATTGGACAAGAACTTATTATACCAAACAGTTTTGATGTAAAAACACATATAGTTAAACCAGGAGATACATTATATTCAATAGCAAGAAAATATAATACAACAGTTAATGCTATAAAAGTTGCTAATAACTTAATCAGTAATGTTTTGAGTATAGGAAAAGAATTAATAATACCAGCGTAATCTGGTATTTTTTTTGCAAATATAAATTATTATTTGACTTATTAACTGAATGTAATATAATTTAAGTAGAAAAGTCAAATGGTGTTATATGGAAAAATTAACTATAAAGGAGTTTCAAGATAAGAGCTATATCGAAATTATTGAAGAACTTATGAAAAGAAATAATGGATATATTACTTCAAAAGAACTTGATATGTTTGATATACACAGAATGTATCTTTCAATTATGCAGGATAAAGGTATTATAAAAAAAGTGGCATCAGGTATTTATATTGATACTAAAACTAATGTTGATAATTATTATGTTTTCGGTTTAAGTATGCCTAATGTAATATTTTCTCACATGACAGCTTTATATTTTCATGGATTATCTTTAAAAGATCCAAATGGAATCTATGATATAACTGTGAAGAGAAACTATAATAGTATTCACTTAAGAAAACATAATGTGTTTTATGTTGATAATGATATTTATGAACTTGGCCTTATTGAAGTAAAAACTCCTATGGGTAATAAAGTTAAAGCATATGATATTGAAAGATGTATATGTGATATTATTAGATCTAAAAATAGAATAGATTTAGAACTTATTAAATATAGTGTAAGAAAGTATTTAAAAAGAAAGGATAAAGATCTCAACAAGCTATCTTTGTACGCAGAAAAAATGGGTATAAAAGACGTTGTAATGACTTTTATAGATATGATGTATTAGTAATAAAAAAATAATTATCTAACAATAAGATATTAGTATATAGGATACAATGCAAAAAATGTAAAGATGTTATTGAGTAATTTAAATTTGAAATAAAGGAGGAGGTTATAAGTGAATCAAGATAAAATGCATTTAATTAATAAAATATTTAATAATGAAACAATAAGAACTGTATGGGATAAAGAAGATGAAAAATATTATATCAGTGTTGTTGATATAGTTGGAGTAATTTCGGAAAGTAAGGATAGTAGAAAGTATTGGAATAAATTAAAACAACGATTAAAAGAAGAAGGTAATGAAACGGTGACAAATTGTCACCAGTTGAAATTAAAAGCTCAAGACGGCAAATATAGATTGACAGATGTTGTTGATATAGAAGGAATGTTTAGAATAATTGAATCAATTCCTAGCAAAAATGCCGAACCAATAAAAGTATGGTTAGCTAAATTAGGAAGTGAAAGAATTGATGAAGTATTTGATCCATCACTTGCAGCTCAAAGAGCAATAGATATATATCGTGCAAAAGGTTACGATGAAAAATGGATTTCAAAAAGATTAAAAGGAATTCAAGATAGAAAAGAATTAACAGATGTTTGGCAAGAAAACGGTATAACTGAAGGTAAAGAATTTGCAATATTAACTAATGAGATTTATAAAGAGTGGTCAGGTATGACTGCAAAAGAATATAAACAATATAAAGGACTTCGTAAGGAGTCTTTGAGAGACAATATGGATAATATTGAAATAATATTAACTGATTTATCAGAAGAAACTGCAAAAAGACTAACAGAAAAACATAAACCACAAGGCTTAGAGCCAAACAAAGAAATTGCTAGAATGGGTGGACATGCAGCAAAAGTTGCAAGGGAAGATATAGAAAGAAATTTAGGAGAATCTATTGTTACTAAACAAAATAGATTAAATTATGAATATAAGGAAACAAAGAAATTAGAAGAATCTTAAGAAGTAAGTATACTTTATGAGAAAATGTAAAATTAACGGATATTTAAAGAATTGTAGAGAGAAAGTTTGGTGAATTTTATGATTAGTCAAACATTGATTAGAGATTTTGCGGATATTATAGGTAAGTTAACAATTGCTATCAACTTGAAATCTTTAAGGGGAGCAAAAAACGATTATGAGAAAGTTCTTAATGAATTGATTAAGTGGGTTAGTTATTATTGTGAACATGAAAATTTGAATATTGTAACTCATGATGAGTCACTTGAAGTCCATAATATTTTATTGGATAGATCAGTTGATTTGATGATGGATGCTAGTATACCTGCTATGGAATCAGTTCTTTCAGATGATATACTAAATCGATATGAAGTTATTGTTAAAACTATAAACGACCAAAGAAGTTGTAAATAGAAAAAGTCATAATACCAGTGTAATCTGGTATTTTTTCATGAAAAAAGCAAGAATTTAATCTTGCTCGTTTTTGACTACATCAAATGTTATTGATGATATTCCTGTAGTTAAAATACCATTTCTAACACTTTGATTAATGATTGTTCCATCAGTGTAATTTGTGTTTTGTACATAGTTTTCAACTACACTTATACTTCTTGGTTGACACCAACTTTTTGCATATTCAATTGATTTATTTTTAAAATTAGGAATTGATTCTTGTCTTTTTACTGTATAATATTTTTTTCCAATAACAGGAATTTCATATGTGTCATTTACTGAGAAATTAAATGTTTTTACTGGATCATTTTTTTCAAGTTCAAGAGTAACTTTTAAAGCATGCTTAATTTCCTCAAGACTTTGTTCATAATATTGGAATGTATACACAGATGCTCTTAAATTATTTACATACATTGTTAAGTCATATCCTGTAAGATAAGTCTTTTGAATATTTATCATAGAACCTGAGTTTCCACTAAATAACATTGATTTACCAACATTATACAAATTCATCATTTGATTTGTTGACATGTTTGTATCAATATTTGCTGAAACGGAATCAAGTACTTTGAAGAAAGCATCAACATTTTTTAAATTTTTAGCTGAATTTGCAATTGCCTCAACTACTAATTGTTGATGTTGAACTCTTTGGAAATCTCCTGCTGGAAGTGTATGTCTATGTCTTGCAAATGCTAGGGCCTTTTCTCCGTCCATATGTTGATATCCACTTTTTATACATTGTAAATCTTGAGCCTTTTTACTTCTTTTTGAGTTTTGTTCACAGAAGTTTATTTTTTCTGGAACAGTTATATCGATGCCTCCTAAAGCATTAACTAAATCAACAACGCCTTTAAAATTAATTTTTACATAATAATCTATTTTTATATCAACTAAGTTTTCAATCGTATTTATTACACAAGTAGATCCGTAAGCTGCAGAAGAATTAATCTTTGATGATTCACCTTTTAAGCAAGCGATTGGTACATAAGTATCTCTTGGTATTGAAAATACAGTCGCGTTTAATGTGTGAGGATTAAAGCTTATAAGCATAAGGGTATCTCCATTGAATGCTTGATTAGCATTTAATACATCACTTGTGGAATCAACACCCATTATTAGAACAGTAAAAGGTTTATCTACGGTTGTTGGATTTTCAATGATATCTTGATTTTTCATTTCTTTAGAATAAGTAAATTCTACTTTAGTTTCATCTTCAATGTTTTTATATGATTCGTATGATTCATAATTGATCACATAATTGCTTGTAATAAAGATAGCATCAAGTTCACCATTATATAATTTTTCAAGCAATTCAAAGTTTGAATTATATTCGCTTACATTTATCTTTAAATTATTTTTCTTTATATATTCTTTTGGTAAAACATTTCCTTCTATATCTGTTTCATTGTTTAAGATACCAACTTTAAATGACTCATCATTAACAAATTCTTTATCTTTTTTTAAAATCATATTAGTTGTATATAAAATTTTATCTTTACTCATATTATCTAAGAGACCATATACACGATTTATGGCAAGTGATGCAATGATTGAAAAACTAGAAATAATCATAGCTAGGAATGATAATGCGATTACAGTTTTATTCTTCTTTGATAAAAGTAAAAGAAGAGAACCAAAAACATAAAATAATAACATTATTCCTAAGGAAATAAGTCCAATAATTCTTAAGTTATTTTCTATATTGTTAAGCAACAAAAGTGATTTAAATAAGTAACTATAGCTTCCAATAAATATAATTGTTACAAATAAATAAACCAATCTTGTGCTCAGTTTTGTTTTTTTTAATTTATTAAAAAATCTTTTCATCACATCGTCCCCAATACTAATGAAATTATACTACATTGGACATTATAACTCAATTTATTTTTTTTATTTATTTTTTTATATATGTTTGTTATAATATTTTAAAGGAATGAGGCAATAAAATGAACAAGAAGAAAAGAACGATGATATTTGTAATCTGTCTATTCTTATTGGTGACAGTTGGGATAGTATATATATTTTCTGAATTGTATGCGGAGCATGATATTCCAATAACTACAATAACAGATGCTTATAAATTTAAAAATGAATATGAGAGTGTTAATAATAATGACCTAGGAAATGGAAAAAAAGTAAGAGAATTAACAATCGCTGATAATAATCCGTTTGTTTATAAAACTGCCGAAGAGTTAGTTAAGATGATTGAAGAAGATAAAACTTTTACTGTATATTTTGGATTTAGTACTTGTCCATGGTGTAGAAGTGTAATGACATCACTTATTGATTCATCATTAGAAAAAGGTGTAAAAAAGGTATACTATGTTGATATAAAAGAAATTCGTGATACATATGAATTAAATGATAGTAATGAACCTGTTCGTACTAAAGAAGGAACAGATGCATATTATCGTTTACTTGAGCTTCTAAATCCTGTTTTAACCGATTATAATCCTTTAAAATATGAAACTAAAAAAGGAAAAACTAAAGAAGTTAAAATTGATGAAAAAAGAATTTATGCTCCAAATGTTGTAGTTGTAAAAAATGGGGAAGCTATAAATATGGAAAGTGGAATAGTAAAAGAATTAACTGATCCATATATGGAAATCGATGAAGGAATCAAATGTAAAATAAAAGAACAATTTAATTGTATGTTTGATAAGCTAAATACTGATACTAATACATGTTCAATTGATGAAAAAACTTGTTAAATAGAAAAAAGAAATCATTTTTTTGATTTCTTTTTCTTTGATCTTCTTTTTGTTTCTTTTAATTCTTCATTAAGTTTATTTTTATCCTTGTTTAACTTATTTTTTAATACGATTATTTTATTGAAAACTTTCATATCAGGAAATGATGCAACTAATCTTTTATGTAAAAAAGTTTTACTACTTAATATCTCTTTAACTTTTTTAGTAATTATTTCTGTAGAATCACATCTTATTGTATTGGATATGTTCTTTAATGACATTATAATGTTAAACGATAAAATTATATCAATTAACGTAATTCCTAATAATGCGTAGCAGATTATTCTTAATGTTATCATATTAAATATTGAAAACAAGTTTATTAAAAATGGGTTTATTCCATAAAACATTACAATACCAGCGATACCAAAAGGAATAGCGCACTCTAAACAAATGCGTCCGTTGATGTTAAATTTTTGATCACTATAATCCCACCAACGATTTTTAAATACTTTTTCCATAATATATGAAGTAATATATTCAAGGGTTGCACATAGAACAATCGCCATTATGAACAAAACTAAAGGATCTTTTGCATAATTGTTTAAAAGCAGTGTTATTAGAACTCCACCAAAACCATATATTGGACACATTGGACCAATTAAGAATCCTCGGTTAACGAATTTGTGCATTTTTAATAAAGTTACTACTATTTCTATAAGCCAGCCAATAAATGAATAGCAATAAAATAAAAGTATAAGGATATAAAATTCTTTCATAATCTCACCTATGAGAATTATATCATATTGTTTGTAATTTAAATAGATGCTATAATAATGCTAGGTGATAATCGTGGATAATAAAAATAAAACCATATTTTTAGCTATATCAATTATGTTTATAATTTGTACTTGTTTTACATCTCTTTCGTTTTCTTATTTTATAAATCCATCAACAACGGAAACCGATGTTTTAACATCTTCATTAGTAAGCAATGAATTAACCTATGATGAAAATAGAATATTGGCTCCTAATGAAACTAGAGTTGTTACTCTTAATATTACTAGTTATAATAGTTTTGATAGTTATTTTAAAGTATACTTTAAAGGAAATATAAAAGTTGAATGTTCTATTAGAACTATGGATTTAATTAAATCTTTTGATAAGAAAACTATTGATGTTACAGTTGTAAATGAAACTGAAGAGTATCAAGATTTTCAATTTGGTATTGAAAGTGCATTAAGTGGTGAGAAAATTGTTTTAAAAGATGGTGAATTGGGCATATAATGCCTTTTTATTTGTTTTGATAATTTATATTTGATATAATGAATGTGTTAGGAAGTGTTAATAATGAAGTATATATCTTTTGTAGTTCCATGTTATAACTCAGAAGCTTATATGGAAAACTGTATAGAGTCTTTACTTATTGGTGGTGAAGATGTAGAAATAATTATAATAGATGATGGTTCTAAAGATAAAACAGGTAAGATAGCTGATAAGTATCAAAAAAAATATCCAAAAATTGTTAAAGCTATTCATCAAGAAAATGGTGGTCATGGTGCAGGAATAATGACAGGATTAAGTGTCGCTACAGGAAAATATTTTAAAGTTGTCGACAGCGATGACTGGGTTGATAAAAAGGCATATAAGACTTTGCTTAAAAAGATTAAAAAAATTGATTCAGATTTAATTATTATGAATTATGTTTATACTTATACTGATGGTAGAATCAATCAAACTATTTCATTTAAAAATGTGTTTAAAGAAAATGAAGAAATGACTTGGGATGAAATGAAGAAATTTAAACCAACTCAATATTTATCGCTTCATTCATTGATGTATAAAAAAAGTGTATTAGATGCGTCAAGCATGGATTTACCAAAACATACTTTCTATGAAGATAACTTATTTATTTATATTCCATTTGTAAATACTAAAACAATTTATTATATGGATTTAGATTTCTATAGATATTTTATTGGAAGAGAAGATCAATCAGTTCAAGAACCTCAATTAATTAAAAGAAGTTCACATCAAGTACTTGTTACTAAACTTGTATGTAATAAATATGATTTAGATGAAGTAAAGTCTAAGAAATTAAGAAAAATGATGTATAGAGAATGTGTGTTTTGTATGACAATTGGAACAATTTTTTCTCGTCTTGCGATGAATGAAGAAGGAGAAAAACAATATAAAGAATTATGGGAGAGCATAAAAGAAAATAATCCTAAACTTTATAAAAGGTTGATATTCTCAAAAGCTGGAGCTTGTGCAATTCCAGGTAAATTTGGAAGATTCATAGCCATAAAAGGATATAGATTTGCTCATTCTTTAGTAAAATTTAATTAAACTGAGTTATTCAGTTTTTTTAGTTAGGAAGTGGAATTATGAAAGAACTTTTAGTTCCTGTTGGAAATATGGATTCTTTAAAAGCAGCAGTTATGAATGGGGCTGATGCTATATATTTGGGTGGTAAAAGATTTGGTGCACGTGCTTTTGCCGGTAATTTTAGTGATGAAGAAATGATTTTAGCTATTCATTTTGCACATCTTTATGGTGTAAAGATTTATGTTACAGTTAATACAATTGTTTTTGAGTCTGAACTAGAAGATGTTTATAATTATTGTTTGTTTTTACATAAAACTGGAGTAGATGCTTTAATTGCTCAAGATTTAGGTCTTATGTCTCTTTTAAAAAGACGTTTACCTAATTTGGAAATACATGCATCAACGCAAGTTCATAATGTAAGTGAATCAGGTTTAAGAATCTTAGAAGACTTAAACGTTAAACGTGTTGTGTTTGCTCGTGAACACTCGCTTGCAACTATTGATAGTTATAAAACTTCAATGGAAAAAGAAATTTTTATTCATGGAGCTTTGTGTGTAAGTTATTCTGGAGAATGTTTATTTTCATCAGTTCTTTTAGGAAGAAGTGGCAATCGTGGAGAATGTGCTCAAGTTTGTCGACTTCCATATAAATTGCTTGAAAATGATGAATTTATAAAAACTGATTCTAAGTATTTGCTTTCAACAAAAGAGCTTAAAACGGTTAGTAAGTTTAAAGAAATTATGGACTCAAGTGTTAAATCATTAAAAATTGAGGGACGTATGAAAAGTCCAGAATATGTTGCTTGTGTAACTAGACTATATCGTAATTTAATTGATTATTATTATGGAAAAGATGACTTAAGAATATCCGAATATGAAGAAGATTTAAAAGTGATATTTAATAGACAATATACTTATGGATATTTATTTAATGCAACCAATGATGAAATTATTAATATTCATACATCCAATCATGTAGGAGTTCATTTAGGTAAAGTCTTTAAGGTAACAAGTAAATATATCTATATTAAACTTGATTCTCAACTAAATCAAGGAGATGGAATTAGAATAAATGAAACTAATGATGGAATGATTGTTAATTTTCTTTATGATGAATCTTTAAAGCTTACAAATATTTGTAAAAATATTGCTGTAATTGATAAGAAAATTAAAGCAAGTGTTGGTGATTCTGTTAATAAAACAAGTGATATAACTGTAATTAACAAATATAGAGAATTACCGGTTAGAAAAGTTGATATTGATGTGACGTTTACTCATAGTGGAAATCATGCAACTCTTGAAATAACTGATGGAATCAATGTTGTTAAAAAAGAGGCAAATATAGTTTTTCCAAGTAAAAATATAAGTATAAAAAAAGAGGATATTATTAAACAACTATCAAAACTTGGTAATACTCCGTTTAAAATAGCTAATATAAGTATCGGAGAATTTGAATCTAAATTTATAAATATTAAGGATTTAAATGCTATGAGAAGAAATGCAGTTGAAGAACTAATTTTTATTCGTGAAAATTCAAAAAAAGAAGTAATTCAAAGAAAAGATAATGAAGAAATGCATAAAAATTCTCTTGAAGAAAAATTAACTTTAAGTGTTTTAGTAAGAAATGAAGAACAATTACTTAAATGTTTAACTTATTTTGATCGTATCTACGTAATAGATGGAAATCTTTATAATTTATATAAAGATAATCCTAAAATATATTATCGCGGTTCTAGAATTTATGAAAAGACAAACATTAAAAATACTTTAGCAACTGAATTAGGTGAAATATATGATGGAGCCAAAATAAGTGATTACTTCTTGAATATAACTAATCATGAAACTTTGGATTATCTATCTAAATATGTTGATATAAATACTTTATCAATTGAACTTGAAGATGATAACATTGAACGTATTATGAAACACAATAACTATAATGTTGAGATGTTACTTTATAGTACTTTTGAACTTATGATAACAAAATATTGTCCAGTAAACAAAGTTGCTAATAAAGATACTGTATGTACTAAATGTATGAAAAATGAATATAAACTAGTTGATCGTAATGGAAGTAAATATCCAATAAAAACAGACGTAAAAAATCATTTAACACATATACTTGATTCTAAAGTAACAAATAATCTTGAAAAACTTAAATACTATTATAATTTAGGAATCCGTAATTTTAGAATTGAACTCAATTCGGAAGATTCTAAAGAAATTGATGACATAATTAAAAATTTAGACAATCAAAAAAGCAACCTTAATTAGTTGCTTTTTTCTTTTACTTATTATTTATTAATACCTAAATTAAAATGTTATTTTGGGGAAAATTTATTTTCCAGTATTAATAAATTTTAATCTCAACACATGAGATACTACTTTAAAATTCGACATAAAGTCATAAAATAAATTTTTAAAATTTTCATTTACTATGAAATAGCCTAGCACTCATATCCGAAAATATAAGTATGATACACTAGTAATAATAATAAATCACATCCTGTGTTTAATATTATCCGTGGTTGTATTCTGTAAATCATCAATTGTTGTTAATAAACTACTAAATCCAAACAAGTTTCTTCAGCATCTTTAAGACTAATCGTGAAAAAACATTTTAGTTACACCACCTAGTATAATTATAATATAAAGATAAAAAAAAGAAAGAGTAAAATTTCAACTATACATTTTATTTGACATATATAAATAATTTATTATGTATGTTATAATTTTTTTAAGAGGTGCATTATGAAATTAGATGAATTAGTTGAAAAGTGTGTACATATCGAATTTAAAGAGGGCGAACCTTTAGAAGGTCTCTTGGTAGAAATTAAAGATTTTGAAGATTATGAAGATATGATTTTTTATTCAACCTTAACCATAAGAGATTATGAAGAAGAGTATCGAGTAGTTTACTTAAATGAAATTGAAAGTATTGAAGAAGTAAGATAAATTTTGTATAATTAAGTTGCAGTGCCTACTGCATTTTTTTATGCTTTTTTTCGTATAAATTTCATAATAGACGTGATATAATTAATCTAGGATGTGATTATATGTTATATAGTAGTGCTAAAAAATATAGAAAGACGTGTTTGATTTCATCTATTGCAACATTGATACTTGGTGTTGTACTTATGATGGAACCAGCTAATTCTTTAAAAATTATTACAATGATTATTGGAATAATGACTCTTATTATTGGATGTTTTTGGGTATTTGATTATATTAAATCAACACCAGAAGAAAAAATGATAAGCAAATCTTTACTTCTTGGAGTAATTGCTTTGGGAGTTGGATTATACTTAATAATTAATACTCAAAGTTTAGTAAAATTTATTACTATTTTAATAGGTATAACTATTTGCATTAAATCAATAGTTAAGCTTCAATTTGCAATTAATATAAGAAATTTTTCTACAGCTTGGAAATATAATTTGGTATTTTCATTGCTTGGAATAACTTTAGGAGTATTACTTCTTGCAAATCCATTTGAAAGCGCTCAAACTTTCTTAAGAATTATTGGAGTAGTAATGATTATAGGTTCAGTTATGGAACTTATTGAATGTGCATTTCTTATGAAAAATTTAAACATAAAGGAAAAAGCAAAGGAATTGCGTTGGGTTGATAAAGATGAATAGACAAACTAAAAATTTAGGTTATGTTCTTAATTTTGCTGGAATAATCATGTTTATAGCGATGTTAGGAATAGTTTTATCAAATAAAAATATCAGTTACGAAAGTGGAGCTGTCTTTTTAGGATTATTTGCTATTATTCAATTCTTTTTATCATTTATAATAATGAAAGAATTAAAACTGGAATTATCAAGCAAATGGTTCTTTGGAATAGGTTTTGTATCATTACTTATGATATTTCCTGTTCTTTCAAGATCTGACTTATTAAGTGAATTTTTTGAAAAAGAAGGAGCAATTTATATTTATCTTTCAATAATTTCGATATTTGTTGGAATATTTTCTATAATAGTTTCTTATGTTTATAAAAATATTGAATTTATTAAAGTTACTTATGTATCTTTCTTTGTACTTATCAGTTTAATGTTTAAATATTATAATGTTGATATGTTTTATATAATTATAGCTTTATCAGTTTTAGTATTTTTCTTAAATATATTTGCTTATAAAAAAAGCATTTATACTGTATCAAAATTATTTACATTTATTATTCCATGCATAATGATAGTTTTATTTGAAAATATGAGTGTTATTAATGCTTTAATATTTATAGTTATAACTTTAGCAAATATAATCATTGTAATGAGTAGAAATAAAGATATGGAAACATCTCTTTTATCTCTTTTACTTATATTTGGAAGTTTGTTCTTATTTGATATGATTTTATTTAATAAAGTAAACTATGATATAAGTTTACCAATAATTACAAGTATCCATTTACTAGTAATATTGATAATAGAATATTTTGAATTTGTTAAAAAAAATATTTTAGTTGATTCATATAAGATTGTTAACTATATTTATCTAATAGGTGTAACAGCTATTTTAATTAATCATACGACTTATGCATATTTAGTATCATCAGTATTGATTTTAATAAGTATGATTGCCAATAAGATATTGTTTAAAGATGATAAGTTTAATACTTATGCTTTACCAGTTGGAATTATGTTTATTATTATTACTGCTTTAAGTTTTATAAGTAAAAATTATATTTCAATTAGTTATAATCTAGGATTGTTTATTGTTAATATAGCTTTAATTCTTCTATATAAGTTTAATAAAGATTATGGGCTTAAGATAGTTTATTCTATATTGATAGCTGCTATTCTTACAAATTTAGTACTTCTTCCAACTAATACGATTCTTAACTTTATATTGAATTTGGGAGTAATATTGGTTGATTATGTGTTTGTTACTCTATTTGATGAAAAGAAGAATAGTTTAATTGATTATATGTTATATGCTTTTTTAGTTATTCTTCCAATTGTTCAAATAAATGATTTACCTGTAAATCATATTAAGTATTTAATTTTAGGATTCCTATATATGATTCTTTTATACAAAAATAGTCATGATAGGATAAAATCAGCATTTACAGTTGTGACTTTACTTGTAGTTTTATCATTATATATTGATGGTGTTATAAGTGTTCCATGGTTATATGAGTTGATTGTTGTAACTATTTCAATTGTAGGTATATACTTATTCAGTTATTTAGTAATTCCAAGCGATAATGAAAAAAGATTGTTTAATATCATTGTAACAGATGTAGTATTAACGGATTTACTTACATATAGAAATGTAATGTATGTGGATATCTATATCTTAATTATTGCACTTGTAATGATTCTTTATAGTATAAAACACGAAGATAATAAATTGTATTTAGTTTCAGGACTTATTTATGCATTTGTAGGATTAGCGTCAATGCTTTCATCATTAAGCAATATTCCTTTATTTATGTACTTGTTCTTAGTTGGATTTGTTCTTATGATAAGCGTAATATTCTTGATAAAAGATGAATCCAAGAGAAATCAAAACAAAATGAATTATTGTCCGAATTGTGGTAAAAAGGTTGAAGATAATGATAAGTTTTGTGCTAATTGTGGAGAAAATTTAGATGAAAAATAAAGTCGTATTTTTAGTTTTAATTTTATGTTTAGTCTTTTCCGGTAATGTTTATGCCGGTAGCATTAAAAGTGCAAAACTGGAAAAGTGTGTTGATGGTGATACTGCTTATTTTATAGTAGATGGAGAATCTTATAAGTATCGTTTTCTAGCAATAAATACTCCAGAAAAGAAGGAAGCGTATGGAGATGTTGCGAGTGAAGTTACTTGTAATATGTTAACAAACGCTAAAAAGATTGAGATTGAAATTGATGATAAAGCTAGTAAAACAGATAAATATGGTAGAAGCTTAGGTTGGATATTTGTTGATGATCAACTTTTACAAAGTTATCTTGTGGAAAATGGTTATGCTAAAGTTGCATATATTTATGGTAAATATAAATACGTTAATGAACTTTGCAAACTTGAAAGCGAAGCTATTAATAAAGAATTAAATATTTGGAAAAACATGAAAACATATGAAGGATATTGTAATAACATAGAAAAGACTAAAGACAATACAATATTGAGCTCTATTATGAAAGGTGAATATGATAAAGCTTATGAAGAACTTGAAGAAAATCCTAATATGATAATTATGGTTTTAGTGTTAATAATAATATTCTTGCTTCTTATTATATTTAAAAAGAGAAAATCTATTTAGTTTTAGATTTTCTCTTTTTTAGTTTGTTTTCTTCGGTTTTATAAGCAACTATGTTAATTATAATAATTGGTATAAAAAGTAGAGATGTCATTAAATTATCCATTAAACTTTTTGTTAAATTAATTGATAATATGAACATAAGTACCCAAAGACATATACTTATAAATCCGTGTTCTAGATTTTTATATTTAATACAAGTAATGTTTAAGATAAATATAAATGCAAGTATTAAAAGTAATAAAGCCCAGAATGTTGAAGAATATAATGTTTCTAAAAGTTTTTCTATTCCCAAGGAGTTATATATTAGAGAATCATTATAACTAAGGGAGTCTGAATAAACAAAAGAAAGAGTACAAACAAGACTTAATATTCCCTCACATAAAGTTAATATAAGTAAATAAGGACTGTGTTCCTTAAAAAGATTTTTTATTTTTTTCATATCATCACCATAAACATTATAGCATACTCTATATAAAAATTATGTGAAATTTATACTGCTGGTTTAACTCTTGTTAATTTCTTTTGTTTATCAGTGAAAAAGATAATATCATATTTGTTGCGCTTGTTTACTTTTCTTCCATCAAATAAGGTACTGTTAACACAGTGATCATAATCTGAAACGAATATTTCATTATCCAATAATTCTATTTTTTCAACTCCAGTTATTTTTCTTAAAATAGATTTTTTTATGTCCTTTAATATTTCATATAATTCTATAATATTTATTGATTCATCATAAAGATATGGAATTAAATCAACTAAAGAATTATATAGACCATCTTCTCTTTGAGTATATAAAAATTCAATAACATTTATTTCTTGAGATGTAAAACCGTATTTTTCATAGTTATGAATATCTACATCAATATTGATAAATTCTTTTAGTTTTTCTAAAACAATTTTATCTTCATTTGTATTAGCGTCTTTAGTAAATACATATAATATATCTTGCATTAATGGAGAAATAACCGAAATGATATTTTCTTTATTTATCACTGTAAAGAATAAAACTTCGTAAGCAGCTTTAGCAAAATTATTAAATCCAGTCATTTTAGTTTTTCCTTTGTTATTTATAGCTTTTGCTGCATCATTGAGACTATAGCAAGCATCTTCATTTTGATATAAAGGATAGATTACACCAGCTTCATATAATCTATTTAAGTTATCATCTGATATATCTACACATTCTCCAAAATGTTTAGCAATGTTTTCGTTTCCAACTTCATCTCTAGTAGCTACAGTTCCAAACGTTCTTTCTTTATCAATTATCGCGATAGGTTTTCTTGACATATCTATATTATATTTTCCAGTTTGAGGAATTGCATATTCTTCAGCAACAAAGTTAAAACTTTTGGATGTTGAAATCCAACAACTATATTTCATGTTTTTTCCACCAACATGAGCAATTATGCGATCCAAAGCTAAAGACATTTTTTGATAATATACTTCAGAAAAAATGTTTAAAATATTTTTCGCTTTAGCTGTCTTTTTATTTTTATATTCCTTATAGCTTCTAACGATATTTGCTTTTATCGTTTGTTCTTCTTTCCAATTTTTTACATCGTATGCATTTAATGCACGATATAACATAATAACACTTCCTTTTTTTCGTTTATTATATAAGTGTTAAGTATTTAAGTCAACTATGATATAATTTTATTGTTAGGTGAAAATATGAAAAGAATTACAGTATTAATTTTAATTTTACTTTTGTTAACTGGATGTACTCCAAAGTTAAGCAAAGATATTAAAAACAAAAGAAGTGAATTTGTTACTTCTTTAGGTGTTACTAAGAATGATAAAATAGTTATAACTAATAAAAAGAAAACTCAATATTATGTTTATTATTTATCAAATGATTATTCTTATATATCCTATTTATATATAATGCATGATAATGAAAAAAAATATGATGAATATATCAAAGATAGAGAGTCTATTAGTTATTATGATTTACAAAAATATGATGACATGTATATTACTAGAATCAATTATTTAAATGGAAGTTCTAGAAATGATGAAGATATAAAAGAGGAAATTGTTAATAAATATAAAAGTAATAAAAATTATATAATTATATATTAAAAGAATGAGCAAAAATAATGTAAAACATGTTTTTGCTTTTTTTGTTGAAAAGTAAATAGATTTCGACAAAAATAGACAAAAAATATAAAAAATAATGAATGAATTGTCTTTCTAGTAGTAATAGATGAATTGATAATAAGAAATACATTAAGTGATCCAAATACAGGATATTTAAGAAATCAAACAGTAGAAGGATTATCAATGGAAGATGCAAGTTTAGAATATAAAGATGGAGTAAGTACCTTTGCAGTGAACGTATATAATGAAAGTGGAGATGTATATAATCTAAAGACAATAAATGTAATACTAGATTATTTGCAAAAAAAAAGACTTATCGTCTTTATTGATACCAAACTTTATCTATTTTAATTGATGTTGATATTGGCATTGGATTAGGAAGTGGGAATTTTACTAGAAGTGGAACTTTGAATGCAGTTCCAAATACAAGTCCCATTCCTGGCTTTAATGTTTTTATTTTTTCTAGTGTTTCATCAGTAACATTTGATGAAATACCTTTTACTATTTCTAGATCTTCTGGATAGAAAAGTCTAAATACAACGAAGTTAGAACATTGAGATAAAGCTGTTTTTGATAACTCATTTGGTCTTTGAGTAACAAAACCAAGTATAGTTCCATATTTTCTTCCTTCTTTTGTTATTCTATCAAATATGTTATATCCTAAAACGTTTATATCTGAGTCGTTTTGAACATATCTATGAGCTTCTTCTAATATTATATGTATTGGAAAAGACCCTCTATCTTGTAAACTTGTTGTATGTTCAAAAAACACTCTTGAGAATATTTTTGTTAAACATTTTGCAAAGGAATCTTCAATAAATGAGAGGTTAATATCTACTAATTGAACATTTTCACCATGTGGTCCAGTTTTAAAGAAATCTTCAACAAATTCAGCCCTAGACATATATCTATCAAATTTAAAAAATTCATTTCTGTCACTGTTGATGATAGATTGAAGTCTTGATTTTAAAATATTATTTTTATCAAATGCTGATTCACTTGTTAAAATACCTTCACTAATTAAAGCAAACTCTAATGCATAATATAAATCGCTTAATGTATAAGTTATGTTTTCATCTAAATCAATATCTAAATCTACTTTTACATAAGTTTGTAGAAAATTGATAACTAAAGCTAATGCATTTATTTTACCTTGATCATCAATATTTAAACATTGTCTTAAAGTTCTTTCGTATCCAGGTTGTCTTATTTTTGAATCTAAATTAATAGCTTCGGTATGATAAGTTGTAAGTATTGATATAACTTGATCTCTTATTTGAGTAGAGTTTTTTCCACTTGATAAAATATCAAGTACTGTTTTAGCAATAATATCATTTTTATAAACCACTGATTTAGGATCATTAGAGCAAAATATTCTAACCAGTTCAAGTGACTTAGAAAGTATTGGTAATTGAGATGAGTCCTTTACACCTAAAAGAATTGCAAGATCATCAACTGTTAAAAGATATGCTGGTATAGTTAGTAAATTAGCATCACCAAAACGAATCTCGGTTGTATATTTTTTAAAATGTAGACCTACAAATTTATCCATTTCATCAAAAGTATTGTAATATTCTCCATAAACATCAAATAAACACATATGAGCATTTATTGGTATATTATTGTTAGCTGTAAAGAAAACATTTTGTATTAATCGTGATAACCCACAACTTTTACCAGAACCAGTATTACCGATTACAGCAAAGTGATTAGCAAAAAATTCATTAATGTTAGAAGTAATTATATAATCCTTATATATAGGAGATGAACCTATTAGTAAGTTACTTCTATTTGATAAATCTTGATTTCCTAAAATAAGCTCAAGTTCTGATTTATAAATTATTCTAGCAATTGTATTCATTCCTGGTTTTTTCATAACCCCATTGGCAAAAATCCCATCAACAATTTCACCAATTAATTGAATACCAATAACATCTTTATTAATTTCTGTAATTTCTCCAACTGTTTTATGATTTGGTTCTTCAAAAACAACATGGAAACCGATGTAATTAGTATCAGCTATTTTTTTAATATTTTCTACATATATTTTAGATTTTTCAAATTTTATTATATTTCCAAACATAATATCACCCTTATTCTTCATTATAAGAATATCAAAAATCAAGAATTTTTTCTATACTTATTTGAATATAATATAGAAATTGAACAAATTTTATTTTTTGTTCTTTTTAATTTCACAAAACTATGCTATTATTATAATGTTTTGTAAAAAAGGAAGTGTTTTTATGAAGAAGTTTTTTAGTAATAATTATATAAAAACATTCTTTATAGTATTAATAAATATATTAATGGTTGATATAATTTTTAAATTAATAAATGGTTCTAAATTAATAGATGTTTCTATGATTAGGATATTTTTATCTTCAGCTTTTATATCTTCAATAATTGCTCTAATTTTGAGTAATTTTCCAAGAAAGATAAGAATTATATGTACATCTATAGTTAACTTTATAGTTTCGGCTTATGCTTGTGCTCAAGCAGGATTCTATAACTTTTTAGGTGTTTATATGTCTTTACAAACATCAAGTCAATTTGGAGCAGTAGTAGATTATATTAAAGATTTCTTTTTAAGTTTTAAAATTATTTATTTTTTAACTTTTATTCCTTTTATATTAACTATTCTCTATTTTATATTTATGGATAAAGAAGATTATAAATTTAGTTTAAAAAAGCAAATTGCTGATACGATTGTCATTTTACTTTTATCTGGTAATTTATTTTTTGTAACCATATATTATGATACTTTTCAAAATAAACTTCAAACTACATCAAATATGAATTTGTTTTTAACAGCATCTAATCCAAGTTTAACAATTGAACAATTTGGTACAACAGGATTTGGTATTTTGGATATAAAAGCAATTATTCATCCTGTTACAATAGTAGAAGATTATGTAAATGATAAAAATGATGATAAAGAAATAACTGATAAAACAAGAGTGATTGATGATACAGCATTTAACTCTGTTATCAAAAATGAAGATAATTCAGAATATAAAGCATTAAGTAACTATTTTATTAATCAAACTATAACAGATAAGAATGATTATACGGGTATGTTTAAAGATAAGAATTTAATAGTTATTATGATGGAATCGGCAAATGATATATTTATTAATCCTGAATATTATCCAAACTTCTATAAGTTATATACTGAAGGTTGGTCTTGGGAGAATAACTATAGTCCAAGAAATTCATGTGCAACTATGAATAATGAATTTAGTGGAATGACTTCGTTATATTCAATATATAATACATGTACTGCAAGTAAGTATAAAGCAAATACTTATTATGAAAGTATATTTAATTTGTTCAATAGACAAAATTATGTAACTTTCTCAAGTCATGATTATACGGAAGCATATTATCCAAGAAGTACAATTCATAAGAATATGGGTAGTGGAGAATACTATGGTGTTCAAAAACTTGGAATTAAATATTCAAATGAATATATTAACTGGGCAAATGATGATGAATTTATGGAAGCTGTTTTAAAAATAATTGATAAAAAGACAAGCAATAATGAACATTTTATGACATGGCTTACTACAGTTTCTTCTCATCAACCATATAGTAGCAGTTCAATTCAAGGTGATAAATACTATAGTATGACGGATGGAACTGGGTATTCAAGCGATGTAAGAAGATATATGTCTAAATTAAAAATACTTGATAATGGTTTAGGTATTCTTCTTGAAGGATTAAAAAGTCGTGGAATCCTAGACGATACTGTTATAGTTTTATATGGAGATCATTATCCTTATGGAATTAGTAAAGATCATTTAAATGAAGTGTTGGATTACGATACAAATGAAGATATGAATGCTGAACAAGTTCCATTTGTAATATATAATTCTACAATTGAACCAAAGAAATTCAGTGAATATACTTTCTATTTAAATATTTTACCAACAATTGCTAATTTATTCGATTTAGATTATGATCCTAGACTTTACTTAGGTACTGATCTTTTCAGCAGTGATGCTAAGAGTTTAACTGTATTTGCTGATGGATCATGGAAGAATGAAATAGGTTATTATAATGCTAAAAAGAATAAGATAAAGTATTATACAGATAAGACTTATACAACTGAAGAGTTAAATCAAATCAACAATGAAATTACTACTAAAGTAAATATAAGTAATAAAGTTATTAAAGAAAACTATTTTGAACATTTGGGTAATAGTTTAGAGGAAGAAAATAGAAAAATAAATGAACTTTCAAATATTATGTGTTTAAATAGTGAAAAAGATAAGTATAATAGTTAAGATATGGAAACATATCTTTTTCTTTGGTTGTATGCTATAATTTCCTTATTGTGCATGAGGTGATTTTATGGATAAACCTATAATAGGTATAGTTTGTAAACATAAAAAAAGTGATTTAGATGAACTTAGACCGTATTCTAGAATTAGAGATGAAGTAAAGCAAGCTGTTTTTGATAATGGTGGTATTGCGATTGGAATTATTCTCCCGGATGAAGAAATTAATCTTGTGAAAAAAACAGAAGAGTGTAGTTATGATGATCTTTTAAAAGAATATATTATTGCTCAAATTAAGTTATGCGATGGAATTATTTTGCAAGGTGGAACTGCCAATGAAATAGGTGAAGAGTTTATTGCTAGGTATTGTTATCATGAAGATGTTCCTATCTTGGGTATATGTGCTGGACAAAATCAAATAGTAAGAGCATTAGGTGGTTCTATTTGCAGGGTAGATGATGTCAGCAAGCATTTTCAAATGGAAGCTGATTATGTTCATAAGTGTTATATTGATTCATCCTCAAAATTTTATAATATAGTTAAAACAACTGAGATGATAGTTAATTCAAGACATAAGAATAGGGTAAAAACTTGCCCAAATTTGAATGTTGCTGGTTTTTGTGATGATGGATATGCTGATGTAGTTGAGGATCACGATAAGAGCTTTTATATAGGTGTGAGATTTCATCCCGAAAGCTTATATAAGAGGGATAAGAATATGAATAATATTTTTGTTTCTTTTATTGAAGCAGCAAAGTTAAAGAAAATAGCATGTAATAATGATATAAGGAAGCTTAACAAAAAACACTAAGTTTCTTTTTTTTATGTAAAGTATATTTATAAGAAAAAGTAAATTTGTTATAATAATGATTAGAATAGAGGCGAATATATGACAGAAGAAGTAAAAAATATGTGTCCAATTGGAAGTGATGCCGTAGGAGGACCATCACCAATTCCTGAAGATGGAATTTATGTAAGTGCTAAAGAACAGAGTGATATATCAGGACTTACTCACGCAGTTGGTTGGTGTGCACCTCAACAAGGAGCGTGTAAACTTACTTTAAATATTAAAAATGGAATTATAGAAGAAGCTTTAGTAGAAACTGTAGGTTGTTCTGGTATGACTCATTCGGCAGCAATGGCTGGAGAAATCCTACCTGGAAAAACTTTAATTGAAGCATTAAATACGGATTTAGTTTGTGATGCAATCAATACAGCAATGCGAGAACTTTTCTTACAAATTGTTTATGGAAGAAGTCAATCAGCTTTTTCTAAAGGAGGACTTAGTATTGGTTCTTGTATGGAAGATTTAGGTAAGTTTAAACAAAGTCAACTTGGATCTGTTTATTCTACTAAAGAAAAGGGAGTTAGATATTTGAATTTAACGGATGGCTATATCTTATCTTTGGGTTTAGATGAAGAAAATAAGATAATCGGTTATAAATATATAAATACTGGTAAAATGCTAGAACTTTTAAAGACAGGAATTGATCCAGTGAAAGCTATTAATCAATCAACTGGTACTTATGGTAGATTTGAAGAGGCTTCTAAAAAAATTGACCCAAGAAAGGAATAATTTATGGAATTGTTTGAATATTATAATAATCGTATAGAAAAGATTACAAAGCTTTTAAATGAATATGGAATAAAAGATTTAGATGAAGCAAAAGATATATGCAAAAGTTACAATATATTTCCAGAGGTAAGTGTTAAAGAAGTTCAAAATATTGCTTTTGATGATGCTGTTTATGCTTATGTTGTTGGATGTGCAATTGCTTTAAAAAGTGGTGTTAAAAGTGCAAGCGAAGCAGCTATTTTAATAGGCAAAGGATTAGAAAGTTTTTGTATAGATGGAAGCGTTTCTGAAGAAAGACATATTGGAGTCGGTCATGGCAAACTTGCAAGTATGCTTTTAAGTGAAGATACAAAAGTATTTGCCTTTTTAGCTGGACATGAATCATTTGCTGCAGCAGAAGGTGCAATTGGAATAGTTGCATCAGCTAATAAGGTTAGAAAAACTCCATTAAAAGTAATTTTAAATGGTTTAGGAAAAGATGCTGCCAAAATAATTTCTAGAGTTAATGGTTTTACTTATGTTGAAACAAAATTTGATTATGAACATAATAAGTTAGAGGTTCTTAGTGAAAAATCTTATAGTAATGGGGTTCGTAGTGAAGTACGTTGTTATGGAGCTTATGATGTTAGAGAAGGTGTAGCTATAATGATGCATGAAAATGTTGATATCTCTATAACAGGAAACTCAACAAACCCAACAAGATTTCAACATCCAGTAGCGGGTATTTATAAAAAACATCGTGTTGAAAATGGATTGCCATATTTTTCGGTAGCCTCTGGTGGAGGAACTGGAAGAACATTACATCCAGATAACATGGCAGCAGGTCCTGCAAGTTATGGTTTAACTGATACCATGGGTAGAATGCATTCAGATGCTCAATTTGCTGGTTCGTCTTCTGTTCCAGCACACGTAGAAATGATGGGATTTATTGGAATGGGTAATAATCCAATTGTTGGTGCTACTGTTAAAATGAGCGTTCAAGTGTATGAAGCATTAAATAAAAATGCATAAAAAGATTTCCAGAATATCTGGAATTTTTTTTGTTTTTAATAAAAGAAATAATGAAGAATTATAAACTTTAATTTGATTAAAGAAAAACGTTTATCGATTGGTAAAGATATTAGTAGGAGATATAATGAAGGGGAAAACGTTTTTAATAAAAATATAAAAATTATAGAAAACAACATAGCAAGGATGAACTGTATTTAGCAGATTTATTAAAAAAGTAAACCGGGATTTTTCCTGGTTTTATTTGTTCTTTTAAGATGCTTTGTAATAAATATTTTTTTCTCTAATAAAGTTATAGTGGTGATAAAAATGAAAAGCGTTGTTATTAATGCAAGTGGTGGTGGTGCAGATTTTGGAACAAAAGGAAATGGTTTAGTTGAAAAAAATGTTTCTCTTGAAATATCAAAAAAAATTTATGATATTTTAAAGAGTAGAGGAGTCGATACTTATTTACTTAGAAATGGGGATACAACTATATCATACGATGATAGAATAAAAGATTTAAAGAGCAAATATCCTAATAAAGATAATGTTATTTTAATATCTAATACATTAAATTCTGGTGGATCTAGTGGTATAGAAATTATTTACCCTTTAAGTAAAAAAGATACTTTGCCAAAACTTATTAGTAGCAAACTTGAGACTTTGAATGATACTAAGTATTATCAGTATCGTTATTCAGTTGATACAACTAAAGATTATTTTTATTTAACGCGTGAAACTCCTGGATATGAAACGGTTATTATTAGATATGGATACGTTGATAATTCGAGTGATGCCAATATTATAAAAAACAATATTGATCAGTTTGCAACAATGGTAGCAGACGCTATTTTAGACTATATTGGTGCCTCAGCTACATCTTTATATAAAGTAAAAAGTGGAGATACGTTATATTCTATTGCTAAAAAATATGGAACAACAGTTGATAAAATAAAAAAAGCCAACAACATTACAAGCAATACTTTACAAATAGGTATGTCTTTAATCATTCCAACTGAAGAAGAAAAAAATGAGGCAGAATCTCCAGTTTATTATAAAGTAAAAAGTGGAGATACATTATATTCTATTGCTAAAAAGTATGGTATCAGTGTTGATAAACTAAAAAGTATCAACAATAAAACAAGCAATATGATAACTGTTGGGGAACTTTTGATAATAGATGAAGTTAATAAAATAACGATTAATAAAGGAGATACCTTGTATTCGATTGCTAAAAAATATAATACGACAGTAGATGAGTTAAAGAAGCTTAATAATTTAACAAGCAATACTTTATCAATTGGACAAACCTTAAAGATTCCTTAGTTCATAAACCTAAACTTTTCAACATATAAATTTATAGGTGAAGAAAATGAATGGTTTAACAGATGAAGAAGTAGTTGTATCAAGAAAAAAATATGGATCTAATAACATAAGTGTAAAAAAACAAAATAAGTTATTAAATCTGATAATTGAATCTTTAGGAGATCCAATAATTAAAATAATGTTGATTGCTCTTGCTATCCGTTTTGTTTTACTTTTTAAAGATCAAAATTGGTATGAAACTTTGGGTATGCTTATATCAATTTTACTTTCTTCTTTAATATCATCTCTTTCAGAATACGGATCAAATAAATCATTTGAAAGACTTCAAAGTGAATATGAAAATATTACTGTTAGAGTAAGAAGAAATGGAAAAAATGCAACTATTAAAAATGATGAGGTTGTAGTTTCAGATATTGTTCTTCTTTCAAGTGGTGAATTGATACCAGCAGATGGTGTCTTATTAGAGGGAACAATTGGAGTTGATGAATCAAGTATTAATGGTGAATCAAAAGAGGTAACAAAAGTTTTAGGTCAAAGGGTTTTTAAAGGAAGTGTAGTTTTATCTGGAAGTGCAAGTATTCGTATTGAAAAAGTTGGAATTAATACAGTGTATGGTTCAATTGCAAAGGGATTAACTGAAAATAATTTACCTTCACCAATGCGAATTCGTTTAACTAAACTTGCTAAAATAATTTCTAGAATTGGTTATATTGGTGCTATTTTAGCGTCAATTTCTAATATTTTTAATTCAGTATTTATCAGTAATAATTTTGATGAAGCTATTATAATGAGTTTAATAACTAATCCTAAATATGTAGTTGATTTAGTAATAGAAACTGTTACTTTAGCTGTTACAATCATTATTGTCTGTGTTCCAGAAGGTTTACCTATGATGGTTGCATTAGTATTATCTTCCAATATGAAACGTATGCTTAAAAATAATGTTTTAGTTAGAAAAGCAGTTGGAATAGAAACAAGTGGATCAATGAATGTTTTACTTACTGATAAAACAGGAACTTTAACTAAAGGGAAACTTTCAGTTATCGGAATATGTTTACCAGATGATACTCACTTTAACACTTTAGATGATATGAAAGATGATTTAAAAAATATTTTTATAGATGCTCTTCTATACAATAATGATGCTTATTTTGAAGATAATCAAGTAACAGGTGGAAATTCTACTGATAAAGCTATACTTACATTTGTTGGGAAAATTCCTTTGACTAAAAAGATTGAAGATAAAATTCAATTCAATTCTGAAAACAAATATTCTTATGTAAAATTGAATGATGGTAAAGGTTATTATAAAGGTGCAAGTGAGGTTCTTATTAAATTAGCAACTTTTTATATAGAAAATGATGGTAATAAAAAGTATATAAAAGATAAAAAAGAGATGTTGAAAAAGATAGATACTTTTACATCTTCAGGAATAAGAGTTTTATCAATTTTACAAAATAATACTTTACTAGGTTTTATTCTATTAAGGGATGAGATAAGAGAAGAAGCAGCATCAACTTTAAAGACGATTGAAGAAGCTGGAATTCATACGATTATGATTACTGGAGATGATATAAATACTAGTCGTTCAATAGCAGATAGTTTAGGAATGTTAAAACGCGATTCTTTAGTTATAAGTCATGATGATCTTGAAAGCATGAGTGATATGGAAGTTTATAAATATTATAAAAAGATAAGAGTAATTGCTCGTGCTCTTCCAAAGGATAAGGCAAGAGTTGCCAAGATTTTGGAACAAAATAATCTAGTAGTTGGTATGACTGGAGATGGAGTAAATGATGCACCAGCTTTAAAAAGTGCTGATGTTGGTATCTCTTTAGGAAGCGGGTCAGAGGTAGCTAAAGAAGCAAGTGATATAGTTATAATTGATAATAATATAAAATCTATCGAATCAGCAGTTCTTTTTGGACGAACAATATTTAAATCCATTAGAAAATTTATAATATTTCAACTTACAATGAATTTAATTGCATTATTTTTATCAATAGTTGGTCCATTACTTGGAATTTCAACTCCAATAACTATAATGCAAATGCTTTGGTTAAATATGATAATGGATACTTTGGCTGGACTTGCATATTCTTATGAATATCCGATAAAAAGATATATGAAAGAAAAACCAATAAGAAAAGATGAACCTATTTTAAATAAATATATGTATTCAGCAATTCTTTTAATAAGTATTTATTCATTTATTCTTTTATCATTATTTTTAAAAAGTGATATAGTTTATATGTTTATACGAAATAGTAGAAAAACTCTTATGACTGCTTTCTTTTCTCTATTTGTATTTATAAGTGTATTTAATGCTTTTAATGCAAGAACAGAAAGATTAAATTTGTTTGCTAATATTTTAAAAAATAAGGTTTTTATTGTAATTCTTTTATTTATAACTCTTGCTCAAATATTCTTAATTTATAATGGTGGATCACTTTTTAGAACATATGGTCTTAAATTAAATGAGCTTATATTTGTAATTGCACTTGCAGTTACAGTTATACCACTTGACTTAGTGAGAAAGTTGTTTATTAAATATCGATAAGTGTGTTATAATACTTTCAAAGAAAGAAGTGATCATATGATTAGATACTATTGCAGTGGTTTTGACAAGAACAATGCTTTTGGACATGGACTAGGAGATATGTTTAAAGAGGATTTAAAGGATATGAAAAGAATTGTTTATATTCCAGGTGGTCCACATAAAGTTGAAAAGGCAATAAGCAAGAGTGTTCCAGAATTTATTGAACATTTTGAAAAAGTAGGAATTAAATTTGATGAATCGATTATTATTACTCCTGATATGAGCAAAGAAGATGCTAAGTCTTATGTAGAAAGTGCAAGTTTCATCATGCTTATGGGAGGGGATCCATTTAAGCAAAGAGAAATGTGTGAAGAACTAGAAATTTTAGATTCCATTAAAAATAGTAAAGCCGTAATTCTTGGCTTTAGTGCTGGAGCAATGTTGATGTCTAAATATACAATCATTACTCCTTGCAGTGATGAGTATCCAGATTTTCATATAGAAGATGGACTTAATTTAGATGGTATATCAATTTATCCTCATAATAATACGGAGTCTTATGAATATCCTGATAGTTTAGATATCGGTGGAGAAGTTTATCAAAAGAATGATTTAATTAAAGTTGCAGGTGGATATGGAAATTATTATCTTTTGCAAGATTATACTGATGATGGAATTACTTTTGATGTCAGTTTAATAAGAGTTAAAGACGGAAATATGGAATTTCATACAGAAAACAATGGTAAGATATGGGTAGCTGCACCTGATGAAGTTCAGTTAGAATATCCTAAAACAAAGAAAACTTTATTTAAAACAATTTAACTTTTATGTTATACTTACTTTAGTGATAAGTATGGAAAAAAAGTTAATAATTAAAAATGATAGAAATAACCCAATAATAAAATTTTGGAATTGGGGATGGAATATATATTATAAAAATCCTGAGATATGGAACTATTTAATTGTTGGAATTCTTACGACTATTGTATCTTTAGGGATAAAGTATGCTTTATTGTTTACGATATTTGATGCATCAAATCCAATTGAACTACAAACTTCAGTTATTATTTCTTGGATTGGTGCAGTTATGTTTGCATATGTTACTAACCGAGTATTTGTATTTAAATCAAAAGAAAAAAATATAGTAAAAGAGATATTTAATTTTACATTAGGAAGAATTGCTACTTTATTAATTGAAATGTTTATAATGTGGTTTATTTGTACATTGCTTTCTTTAAATTCCAACGTTTGGGTAATAATTGCAACTATTATATGCCAAGTTATGCAAATAGTCGGTAATTATGTTATAAGTAAGTTATTTGTATTTAAAAAAAGTTTGGATTAGATTCCAAATTTTTTTATGAAAAAACGTAAAAAACTTGATTTTTTCCTTAAAATACCATAAAGCAGTAATTAATGGTGAAAATCAAGAAAATAGTCATATTGACAACATTCTTTTCTTTTGGTATACTATGACCCAATTAAAGGGGAAAATTATGATGAGTAATTTTGGTAAAAGTGTAGAAATTGATAGGATTATCGATGATGATGGAATGTACTTAACATTAGAAGAATTTAAAATTGTTATGCAATATTTAATTACTTCACTTATTTTTAATACAACTTCATTTGATATGTTGTCGATAAATAGCAATTCAATACTTTCTATAGCTTCAAGTATTGAAGACTTAAAAAGTGAGGTTGTTGATAAAAGAAATATTGCATTTGAAGACATAGGCTTCGTTTTTTATGAAAACGAAGAAGGAGCCGCAGTGTCTCCAGAATTTGTTCTTTTACAAACAATGGAAAATGTGAAGAAAAATCCTAAAAAGATTGCACTTTTATATGGATTATTAAGAAATAGAGTGGGAAAAGATAATTTATCTAGCATTGATTTAAAAAGGGTTTACGAAGAATTAAAAAATGAAAAACAAACTAAATCAAAAGAAACAAAAGGTTTATATAGACTAGAATTTGATTACCCTATTGAATATTTAAGAGGTGTAGAAGTTTCTTATAAGCTAGATTCAGTAATTGATGAATTCATTTCAAGTATTTTAGATTATTTTTGTTATGATTTTAATGAGTTTAGTGATCCTGAATATTTAAAAGTAGAAGATAAAATAGACTCTATGTATCAAAAATGTTCTAAAGAAGATTATTATAAAACTCAAGAAAAGGTTTATGATATGAGAGATAAAGCAAAAGAAGAGGCTGTAAAGAGGTATAAAAATAAACTTTTTAATAATCAAAAAATAGCTGTGTCAGAACTAGTGAGATTACTTATAGATAAACTAAAATCCAATATTATAGGATATGATTATGAAAAAGCAAGAAGTGGTTATTTAACTAAACTAGGGTTAGATGAAGTACTTTATTATGCACATCCTGCTGATAAATATGATTTACATAGAAGAACCTTTGCGATTGAAAATCCTTGTGGTCAAGATTATGATGAATATTATGTTGAAAGAGAAGAAAACAAAAAAGAGAATGATGATGGAGAAATCACAGTAGTCAGAAAAATTTATATGTAGACAAAGTAAAAGTTTGGATTAGTAACCCAAACTTTTATATTTTTTATATAACTCTTGAAATCTATCAAAATGAACAATTTCTCTTTGGCGCAAGAATAGAAGTGGTGCGATTACATCTTCATCGGTTGCAAGATCTATTAAATGTTCATAAGTGACTCTAGCTTTTTGTTCAGCTGCCATATCTTCAACTAAATCAGCTATCGGATCTCCAACAGATGCAAAATATGTTGCTGTAAAAGGAACTCCATTAGAGTCAGTTGGATAAATACCTTTACCATGTTCAGTGTATAAAGTATCAAGTCCAGCTTCTTGCATTTCTTTTAAACTGGCATCTTTTGTAAGTTGATATAACATTGTACAGATCATTTCATTATGAGAAAATTCTTCTGTTGCAATTGTATTTAGTAAATTCTTACCTTCTTCAGTTGGCATAGAAAATTTTTGAGAAAAATATCTTAATGCAGCTCCAAGTTCACCATTTGCACCACCAAATTGAGTAACAATATATTTTGCCATTTTTAAATCTTTTTTCTTAATATTGATTGGATATGGCAATTTTTTATCATACTTAAACATTTTCACCCTCCCATGGCCAAGGATTAGAGTTGTATGTATATTTACCAAAAGTATCATGACATACTTCTAAAACTTGATATTTCTTTTCATATTCTTCTAAGCATTTTTGATACATCAAAGAATATTTTGTAAACATTTCATATTTTTCTTTGCAATCGGGATTAAGTGCAAGGTATAGATTTAGATCATTTATAGCAAAATCTAACATCATTATTTTTATAAGAAGAGCTTCTCTTTCATTTTTCACTGTTATCTTTGCCGGTTTATAATCTTTATATCCGATATATTCATCTTTAAATAAATTACCTTTTACAAAACCTTCATCGATTTCAAATGTTTCATCTGACTTATTATCATAGATGTTTGTATTAAATTCAAATAACATAATTAAACCTCCAAGATATAATATGCAAAACTAATAAAAAGGTAATATTTACTCATAATAAAATAGGTGATATTATGCTTATTTTATGTTTTAAAATATTTTTATCAAGAATTTTAGATGTTAGTCTTTCAAGTGTTAGAACGATGTTTGTTGTTAAATGTAATAAAATTATGGCATCTCTTATCGCATTTGTAGAAATATTTATTTGGTTTTATGCTGCTAAAGAAGCACTTGTTTCCAATAGCACTTCTCTTTGTATTATTGTATCTTATGCTCTTGGATATGCAACAGGTACTTTTATTGGAACGCTTATCAACGAAAAGTTTATAAGTGGAATTTATTCTTTAAAAGTAAGTTTAAAAGGGGTTAATGAAAAAATGCTAAAAAATTTAAATTCAATTTGTTTAGATGTCGTAAGTTTAAAAGGAGAGGGTAAGAATATATTATTTTTAGAGGTTGATAAAAAGAATTATAAAGAGCTTGTTAATAACATATATATAATAGATAAGTCTGCTTCAATAGTTATAAATGATGCTAAATTTATAAGAGGTGAAAAATGATTAAATACACTTTGTATATTGGATTAAATGATCGTGATACGGAAGTTTCTTTAGATATAAATAAATCAATTAGCATCATTAATAAATATTTTAAAGATTATAAATATACTTATTTTATTGCAAGTGGCATGAGTACATCTTTAGAACATACTTTAATTTATATACTTCTTGATATAGATGAAATTGTTTTAAAAAACATTGTTGATAAAATTTTAATCGTGTTAAATCAAGAGTCAATCTGTATTGAAAAGAGTAATGTTTATTGTGAATTTATAAAAAATAAATTATAATCTTATTAGGTGATAAATGTGAAATATGATTATTTAATTGTTGGTGCAGGTCTTTTTGGAGCAACTGTTGCTTATAGACTTAATAAAATGGGTAAAAAGGTATTGGTTATTGATAAAAGAGATCATATAGCTGGAAATGTATATACGGAAAATATTGAAGGAATTAATGTTCATAAATATGGAGCACATATTTTTCATACAGATTATAAAGATGTATGGGATTTTGTAAATTCTTTTGTAGAGTTTAATAGATATACAAATTCTCCAATAGCTAGATATAAAGATGAGGTTTATAATATGCCATTTAATATGAATACGTTTGCTAAAATATGGGATGATGTATTTACTCCAATGGATGCAATAAAACATATTGAAGAAGAAAGAAAAGAAATGGACGGATGCGAGATTACTAATCTTGAAGAACAAGCTATTTCTTTAGTAGGCAGAACAATTTATGAAAAGTTAGTAAAAGGTTATACGGAAAAACAATGGAATCGTGATTGTAAACTTTTGCCTCCTTCGATTATTAAAAGACTTCCAGTAAGATTTGTTTATGATAATAATTATTTTAATGATCGTTTTCAAGGTATTCCAATAGGAGGTTATACCCTTTTAGTAGAACGTATGCTTGGATGTGTAGAAGTTAGACTTAATACAGATTTTTTTGATAAAAAAGAAGAGTATATGAATATGGCAAAAAAAGTTATCTATACTGGTCGCCTTGATGAATTTTATAATTATTCTTTAGGACGTTTGGAATATAGATCTTTAAAGTTTGAAACTAAAATATTGGATGTTGATAATTTTCAGGGAAATGCTGTAGTTAACTATACTGGTAGAGAAGTTCCTTATACAAGAGTTATTGAACATAAACATTTCGAGTTTAATAATTCAGCTAAGACAGTTGTTACATATGAATATCCAAGTGATATGTTGGAAGGTATGGAACCTTTTTATACAGTTAATGATGAAAAGAATAATAATCTTGCATTAGAGTATCGAAATCTTGCTTCTATTGAAGATAAAGTTATTTTTGGTGGAAGACTTGGAGATTATAGATATTATGATATGGATGATGTAATTAAAAATGCATTAGATTTAGAATTAGAGTAAAGTGCTTACTCTTTTTTTGATGTCGATTATTTGTAAACTATGTGTGAAGATATTGACAAAATGTGAGGGGTATTATAGACTGAGAATAGTTAGGGTAGGGATAGTATGAATGTAGATTTTAAAATCGCGACATTAAATGATGTTGAAGAAATAGTGGATTTATGTAATGAATGTTTTAATGAAAACACGTCATATGAATTTGCAAAAACAAGTTTTAGAAAAACTTTATTTGATGAGAATCAAATATATATCAATGGTTATATGGATGGTTTACTTGTTGCTCATGTAAAAGTAACAATTATACCAACAATGTATGAAGGAATGGAAACATATGCAATATTAAATCATGTTTGTGTTAAACCAGAATATCGTAGACATAATATTGCAACACATATGTTAGACTTTGTTACTCAGATAGCTAAAAGTAGAAATTGTATTGCTTTAGAGTTATGGAGCAAAAACTTTAGAGAAGCAGCGCATGCTTGTTATAAAAACTATGGCTTTGAAGTTATTGATGCAAAATTCTTTTCAAAAAGTATTTAGAGGTGTTTTATGAAGATAAATAACGTTTATATAGGTGGTTGGTTTCAAAGAACAATGTTACAACTATCTGAAATTTATGATTTTTTAAGAGAGGCAACAACTAAACTTGCTCTTGATCAAGACAAGTTAATCGAATATCGTAAAAACTTACAAATCGGTAGAATTGATTATGGTGTTCAAGGTGAAGAATATATTGAATTTACCACGGCATTAAATATTAAAGTAAAAATATTTGAAGATGGGTTAATCATTTTGAACAATCATAATGTAAGTGAAGATACTTTATTTGCCGATATTGATGCATTAACAGATTATTATGAAACTAAACTGTCTCCAGCTTTCAGCTATTTATTCAGTTTAGGAGCACCAGTTCCAAAGGAACTTGCTCATATTGAAACAGTTTATCCATACTTTGTTGTAACTGATAAAGCTACAAAAGAGGAAATGAATACGTTGTTAACAAGAACTGATAAACAAAAATATTTTGAATTTGATAATGAAAAGTATGATGTTATTAGAGGAGACGTTTATTATTTTATTAATAATAAGAAAGCTGAAACTGAAAATATTGAAAGATATATTGAAGAACAAATATTCATAAGAGAATTTAAAGGTCAATTGCATAGATATTTAAATCTTCATAGAATTATTTGGGAAAAAATTGATAATGTTAAAGACCGTGCAAGTGTTAAGGGTGCTGATATAGTTTCATTTAATACTAAACTTGAATCATATGCAAAGACAATAACTTTGATTGAAGGACGTATTAATCAAATGAGTACATATTTACCAACTCGTGAAAAAATTGCTAAAAGCGATAAAGAACTTGTTGAATTTTTAAATATTTCAGGTTATAGATATGAAACTTTAAAAGATACGTTAGATTATATTAAATATTTATGGAGTATGACTAAAAACTATGTTTCATCTGCTCAAAAGTTATTCAATGGTTTAAAAAGTGATGTTAGCAATAAATCTATTAACAGTTTAACGTTGGTAACAAGTATGAGTGCTGGTGCATCCGTAATTGGATTGCTTACAAAGAGTCAACCTGAGTTTACGGTATTTGGTATAGCCTACTTCTTTATATTAGCTTTAATAGTTCTTTCTTTAAACAAATTCCTAAAATTTATTCAAAATAATAGAAGATATAAAGTTAATGATGTTGAACTTGATAAAAACATCAATTTTGATGATAAATAATGAGAAGATATATTAATTCTGTAAAAAAACTATTTGAAATAGCTAAAGGTAAAAGATTTGTTGTTATACAAATGTTTATAAGTTGTGGACTTTATAACCTTTGTACTCTTTTACCTCCAATAGCTACATCAGGAATTATTGCTGTCATATCTGACGGCAATTTTAAAGGAATTTGGGTTTATGTTTTAATGTATATAGTTTTCTATGTAATGTATTTTTCATTTTTGAGATGGAATTCAGTAACCTATACTAAACTTGCTGATTACTATCATATGGAAGTACAAAAACAATTATTTGATCATATTTCTAATAATGATTCCATTTTTTCTAAAATTTCAAAAGGTAAAATAGTAGATACTTGTAGTGATGATATTAGATATTTAGTTGATATTGTTAATGCAGCAAGTGAAGCTTTAATGCGTATAATACAAATTGTGATTATCTGTATTATATTTATGTATTACAATATTTATATTGGTTTATTTGTTGTATTTATAGATTTAATCTATATTAAATTAATGAATGATAATTCTAAAAAAGTTTCTAAATATTATGAAGGTACAAGAAAATATGAGGATAAAATAATTGATACATTAAATCAAATGTTAGTAAGTATTAAACAAATAAAATCATTAAATATTATGCCAAATATTAATAAAAACTTGGATAAATCAAGAAAAAAATGGCGTGATGAATATTATAATAAGAGGAAACATTTATATATTAGATCATGTGTAATACCATATCTTGTATATATTGTTAAAATAGCTCTTTATATTGTACTTGCTTATTTAGTTGTAAATGGAGTAATGAGTATAGATAAACTTGTTTTATTGATTGGATACTTTGAATTAATTGTCACATGTACAGATAAACTTCTTTCTTATCTTCTAGAACTTAGTAACTATGAAGTAAGAGTTAATAGAATAAAAACTATTCTTAACTATAAAGATGGAAGTGAAGCTGAATTTGGTGATATCGATAATGACTATATAAACGGTCTTGTTACATTTGATAATGTTTCTTACGATATTAAAGGAAAACAAATTTTAAATAAAGTTTCATTTAAGGCTTATCCAAATGAGATTACTACAATTGTTGGACATTCTGGAAGTGGAAAAACAACAATTATTAATCTATTGTATAGACTTGCAAGAATTAATAAAGGTTCAATTTATATTGATAATGAAAATATATATAGTTATACAAAGAAAGTTTATGCTTCTAATGTGTCAGGAGTGTTTCAAAAACCATTTGTTTTTAACATGAGTATTCGTGAAAATTTAGGTTTAGTGGATAACAATTTAGAACATCAAATTAATGCTTGTAAAAGAGTAGGTATCCATGACTATATCTCTAAATTACCTAAAGGATATAATACAGTTATTAATGAGGAAAATCATTTGTTTACTGAAGGTCAAATACAACTTTTAGCAATTGTTCGTGCATTGTTAACTAAAGCCGAAATATTACTGTTTGATGAAGTAACAAGTAATATTGATCAAGCATATACAAGTGAAATTGGTCTTGTTTTAAGAGATTTAAAAGCTGATCATACTATTCTTATGATTACTCACAAACCAGAAATGATGGAACTTGCTGATAAGGTAATTGTTCTAGATAAAGGTAAAATTATTTGTAAAGGTAAAAATGATGATGTATATGAAAAATGTGCTTTATATCGTGATTTACGAAACAGAACATTTGCTAGTATTAGTAAAAATGATGATTAAGAGTTTTTTAACTCTTTTTATTTGCTTAGATACTTAAAAGATAGTATACTAAATTTATGAATTGGGTGAAAACATGAAAAAAAATTTAAAAAATATCGGTTTTTCAATATGTGCAGCATTTGCTTTATTTATTAGTATTGCCTCATTTAAAAGTTTGGATTTAAACAAGTTAAGTCAACTTTATAAAACCAATGTTTTTGGAATGATGATTATATTTGTTTTAGTTATAAGGGCTTTGTCAAAAGATAAAGTCAATATATGTAATTCTAAGAAAGTTTTGAGTTTTCTGTTTTCAAGTTTTATGATTATCGGAGAATGCGCGTCAAGTGCAGGTAATATTATGCTTATGTTTAATAATGCAGCAACAATTGCTATAACTATATTAAAGGCAGTAGGTTATTATACGATTTTTAAAATATGTTTTTATTATTTAGATTTATTTTTAAATTGTTTTAAAAATAAAGAAATGAAAGTCAAGAATTCTAAATTCAGAAAGTTCTTTGAGTTCTTTGATGAAAAACCTTTTCTTTCTTCTTTCATTGTAATTCTTTTGTTTTTTAGTGTATATATTATAGCTTTTTATCCGATTGTATTATCTCCAGATCCATCGAATCAAATACTTCAATATTATAATGTTAGAACTAAATATGCTGATTGGGCAATACTTAGAAATGAAAATATTTTTATGACTAACCATCATCCTGTAATGCAAACGTTTTTAATAGGTTGGTGTATTGACTTTGGTAGAATGATTTTGAATGATAATTTTGGATTATTTATTTATACGATGATTCAAACTCTTATTTATGTATCTACACTTGCATATACAATTAAGTTTTTAAAAAATAATGGTGTGTCTTTGAAACTGAGATTTATTCTTTTAATTATATATTCTGTAGTGCCTCATTATGCCTTTTATACAGTCTCTGCTGTTAAGGATACATTGTACACAGCATTTATGATTTGGCTTATTTTGTTTATGATTGATGTAGTGAGAAACTATAAAGATAAAATTATTGGTTTTAAATATATTTTATTTATTACTCTAATGGTTATTATGATGAGTTTGATGAGACATAATGGATTATATATTGCTGTTATTTCTTTTGTTGCTTTAATGATTTATAGTAGGAAAAATGTTTCTAAGTTATTCTTATCATTATTATTATTTACAGGAATAGTTATCGGTTTCAATAAAGTACTTATTCCATACTTAGGTATAGCTGATGCAAGTATAAGAGAAACTTTATCTGTTCCATTTCAACAAACTGCTAGACTTGCAAAATATCATGATGAAGCGATAAGTGATGAAGATAAAAAAATTATTGATAAAGTTTTAAAATATGATACTTTAGCAAACAGATATAATCCTAGACTTGCAGATGATGTAAAAAATGAATTCAATAAATATACAACAAAGGAAGAATTAAAGGAGTATTTTGGAGTTTGGTTTAAGTATTTTATTAAATATCCAGTGACTTATATTAATGCAACTATAGATAATACGTATGGTTATATTTATCCAAATCAACATTATTGGTATGTATATGATACTTATGATAAAAGAGTAGTGAAAGCAAATGTTGTTGATTATCACTTTAATAAATCTACTAAGTTTTTAAGATATACCCTTGTTTTCTATGAAAGTGTATTTCCGTATTTACCGGGAATCGGACTTATTAGTTCAATTGGATTTTCAACTTGGATAGTTCTTATTTTAAGTGTTTATGTAAAAAAGAAAAAATATTTAATTGCTTATATTCCATTATATCTATCAATTCTTATTTGTTTTATATCGCCAGCAAATACATATTTTAGATATGCTATGCCATATATGTTTATACTACCAACATTAGTAATTTTAAATATTCAAGAGTATAGGAGTGAAGAAAAATGAAAAAAAATGAAGAAAAGAGAATAGCTGTTTTAATACCATGCTATAATGAGGCAAAAACGATTGAAAAAGTTGTAAAAGATTATAAGAAAGTTTTACCAGAATCAACTATATATGTTTATGATAATAACTCCAGCGATGGAACTGATGAAGTTGCAAGAAATGCTGGGGCTGAGGTTGTTTATGAATATCGACAAGGTAAAGGTAATGTTATTAGGAGTATGTTTAGAGATATTGATGCTGATTGTTATTTGATGATTGATGGAGATGATACATATCCTGCTGAAAATGCTTGTGAGATGTGTGACTTGGTTTTAAGTGGACGAGCTGATATGGTTATAGGTGATAGACTTTCAAGTACATACTTTGAAGAAAACAAAAGACCATTTCATAACTTTGGAAATAGAATCGTAAGATTTTTAATCAATAAAATATTTAAAAACAATGTTAAAGATGTTATGACTGGATATCGTGCATTTTCTTATGACTTTGTCAAAAACTTTCCAGTTTTATCTAAAGGTTTTGAAATAGAAACGGAAATGACGATTCATGCTGTAGATAAAAACTTTAAATTAGTTGAAATACCTGTTCAATATCGTGATAGACCAGAAGGAAGTGTATCTAAGCTAAATACTTATTCTGATGGATTTAAAGTACTTAAAACTATTGGAACATTGTTTAAAGAGTATCGTCCAGCTTTGTTTTTTAATATATTTGCAATATTATTTTTTATAGTTGGAGTTATTTTAGCCGTTCCAGTATTTATTGAATATTTTAAAACAGGTTTGGTGTTAAAATTCCCTAGTTTAATATTTGCTTGTTTTTTAATTACTTTATCACTTCTTTTATGGATTGCTGGAGTAATTTTACAAATAATTGTGAAAAAAGATAAGCAAATGTATGAGCTTATGTTTATTAGAAATAAAAAATAGTTCGCACGAACTATTTTTTTATCTTGGTAAATTATTATGGGTTTCTAAATCTCTTGGTTGAATTGGATTTTCTGAAGTAATATTTGGAAATTCAAATGGTTCAAAAAGTTGATCTACATCTTGAGTTGGATAAACTGTTTCACGTTTTTCTTCTTGAAGGTCATCTAACAAAGCTTGAGTTTCATCATTTGTCATTGAGTTATCTTCTAAACTAAAAATTGGTTTATCCCCATCAATTTGTTTTAATTCAGCTGAATCAATTCCAAGTCTTTCACAGTTAAGTTTGTCAATGAATGAACGCAAACTATATTTATTTCCATCAAGTAACTTATCGTATGTTTTTTGAATGATATTGCAACATTCTACATATTTTTCGCGGTCTTCTCTTTTTGTTTCGTCTAATTTCTCTATTTCTCTTTTTAAATCATCAATTTCTAATCTTAGATTTTCAAGGGATATTTTGCATCCAGCTATTCCACCACGGTATGATTCCCATGCTTTTTTCATAATTGTGTCCATTAACATATTTGTATCAAAATATATTTTTGGTATTTCCATAATCTCACCTATCCTAAAGTAATTATAACAACTATTTTCTTATTATTCAATGTAAAATAATTGTATTTTTATTATAATATTTGGCTTTTTATGCTAAAATTATAATGGAGGTCGATAACATGGACGAAATAAAGGAAGAAATTGAGCTTTTAGAAGAGTTGGATGAACTCATTGCAACTATGGAAGAAAACAACGAAGAGGATGATGATTAGTATGGAAAAAACGGATAATCAAGTGAATATGGAACTAGAAGATTTTAAAAAACTAATTGCCGATTTAGTTAGATATAAGGAAGACCCTGAACTTGATGCTGAAACAAAAAGAGCAATTCAAGATCTTTCATCAACTTTGCGTTACCAACTTGAGTTTGATCTTATGCAAAAGTTAGTGACGGAAAGTTCTTCTTTAAAAGAAACCGAAGAATTGCTTAAAAATATGATAGATAAAGTATCACTTTATAAAAGTTTGTTGCTCGATGAACATACTAAATCAGGTAGTACAGAAATGAATATTCGTGTAAAAATTAAGTTAAGAGCTCTTAATAATAGCTTGGAAAGATTAAATCTTTTAAATGAAACTGTTAAAAATAGAAACTTTAATTCTTATGTTATCGCGATGAATAAGAGAGTATCTAGTACAAAACAATTAATTTCTATTATTAAACGTGTATTATCTGATGGGTATGATAGTTATTTTTCGGCTAAATTAATTAAGGATGACGTTGTTGATGAAAATTTAATGACAATCATATATTCAATTATAAAGAATAAGAAATTATTTGATGAATTGAAAGACTATATCGATGAAGAAAATAAAATTGAGCAAATGAAGGCTACTAATGAAAAAGATAAAAAATGTTATGAAACTTTAAAAAAAAGTGTAAATTATGCTACGTTCTTTAAAAGATTTGTTGTTATTTCAGCTAAATTGGAAGACTTTGAAGAAACAGAAAAAGAGTTAAAGAGTTCTTTGGGTGATGATTATGCTGAAAGAGAAGAAATGATGAATCAAGTTTATTCTAAAGCTTTGTATAAGGCTCCATTGAGAAAATTAGAGAGAAGCATATATGAAAAAGAAGAGCAATTAAGAAAAATAAATTTGCAAAGGAAAGAACTAGAAACGGCTGAACAAAAGTTGAAAAATGCTGGCTTTGGTGATATTCTTGATGCTTTTCAGACTAAGATTTTGCTAGCAAATGATGTATATGAAAAATTTGCCATATATATTAAATCAAAAGTGAATTCTGATACTTTAGATATTGAGACATTTTTAAAAAGTTTTGAAAATAGAATTTCTATGACGGAAATTCAAATAGATAGAATGAGTCGTAAATTAGATGCTTCTTTAGAGATGAAATATCCTCTTGCTAGAAGATTAATTTTACATTATCATGATGATACTAAAAAGATAGTGGATTTATTTAGTTCTGATGATGATATGTCGAAAATGATTGCCTTTTATGTTTTAGATTTATTGTGTTCTTCTAAAAAATTTGATATTAATGAATTACGTGGTGTTTTCCCTTATTCAAAAGAACTTCAAGAAATCACGACTAAAATGGAAGAAAGACTATCAAATGATATACATCAAATAAATGAGGAAGCAGCAAAAGTAGAAAATGATGCTGATCGTGTGATGAGAGTTTCTTAGTTTATACTTACTAAATAATTTTTAAAATGCTATAATTGTCATTGAGGTTGAAAAAATGAAAAAAAATAATAAATATATTGATAAAGATATCTCAATATTGGGGCTTGATGATAATATTGCTTGTTTACTTACTAACAATGAAATAAGAACGGTAAATGATTTGTGGTTAAAAACTAAAAAAGATTTAAAAAACTATGGGTTAAAAGATAAAGATATAAAGTATGTCTCAATTAAATTACAATTAATTGGGTTAGATTTAAATAAGAAAATGTATTAATTTATGTATACTTTCTTATTTTTTTTTGCTATACTAATTATAGTAGGCAAGTGTAGTTGGAGGAAATATTATGGAACAAAAAATTACAAAAGAAGAATTATTTAGAGAGAGTGATGCTTTAAATGCATATATTACTGATGCTCTTTCAATATACTCAGGGCTTAGAAAAACGGAATTAACTGGTGTTAATGGATTTAAGTATGCCGCAAGAAAAAAAGAAGATCACACTAAAATAGATGAAAATGATTTTTCTACTTTTTTCAATCAAATTCTTGTTGTAGATTATTTACAAAAACATAATATAAATATATTTGCCATGTCTGACGAAGAAAAAAGAAATTTGCAAGTTGATATTAGTGAAAAAATATCTTCTTCAATATTAAGTGACGATAAGACTCAAGTAATAGTTAAGAGTGATGATGTTACTAAGGACAATATTGATTATGAGTTTGTGTTAAATACTTTTAATTATGATGAAATAGTTGCTTTTGAAAAGTTTTATGATATGGCTAAAAAAGCAAATGTTCCTTATTATATATCTATTAATTCTGACTTTTCTGTTAGTTTTAATGATTCTATTATTATTGGATGTTCAAAAGATAATTTGGAACAAACTTTAGAAGTATTAAATGAGTTCGTTTTAAAAAATGCTGATATATTATTAAAACCTATGAAATTCGTAAAAAATATTGGAAATGTTGTTGGTTTTAGGGAAGTATCACATGAAAATTTAAGTGTATACACTGAAGTTTATAATGCACTTATTAAAGCGATAGATGACACTTTAGCAACATATGGACAAGTTCCTGAAAATGATTTAGATCGTTATAAAAAATTGGATGCTTTCTCATTAAATGATGCTAAGGCAATGTTAATCGAAAATTTAAAGCAAAACTTAATAAATTCTAAATTAGACTTGGAACATTATGGTAGTTTCAAAAAAAGTGAACCAGTAGTTCAAATGGATGAAACAGTAATAAAAGTTCCAAAACCAACAGTAGCATTTGAAGAAACAAAGAATGTTGATTCAGCTGAATCGACTGTTGAAATTCCTGAGGTTGATTCTAGTGTATTAGCGAATGAAACTGAAATTCCTAAAGTGGCTTTTAACGAAACAGATGCTGATGTTTTAGCTCAAGAACCTCAAGATTCAACAAATGCTGTTGAAAACGAGAATAAAGAAATGGATTCTACTGATAAAGCCATTGATGATTTCTTAAACTCTATGATGCCTAATGATGCTGAATTAAAACAAGAAAGTAATCAATCTATTGAAAATGATAGTTCTTCGGTAACTTCTCAAGCTGATTCTACAATTGCTCCTGAAAGTGAACCTAGTAGTTTAACAAATGAAGAACTAGACGCTATTTTGGATAATGCTGCTGAAATTGAACAACAAAAACGTGAGTTTAATGAAAGAACTAAAAAATATCAATCTATTGTTAGTGAATCAAATCTTTTGAACACTAAGCTAATTTATAATGGTGAAGAAATCAGTTTATTAGATTATCTTGATAAAATAGATGTACTAAATAAAATTCCAGTTGATGCTACTATATCAACAGAAAATGGCAAAAAGTCAGGGGAAGAATTTATCAGAGAATGTGTAATTCCTTATGCATTAAATAAAACTGATAATGATTTAGATTCAATAATGTCTGCTTATGGTGCAAAAATTGTTAAAGAAAAAACTGGTATTCTTTCGAGATTATTTAGATAGTTAAATAGTAAATACCAAAAAATACTTCTTACATATTAAATAGTAGGAGGTATTTTTTATGGAAGAATTTATTGAATTTTTAATAAATAATGGACTTCAATTATTATATTTAGTATTAACAACATTTGTATCTTATTTAACTATAAAAATAAAAAATTTATATAATAAATACGTAACTGATGAAATGAAGAAAAGCGTCACAGAAATATGTGTAAATGCTTGTGAACAATTATATAAAGGAAATGATTCTGAAGAAAAGTATAATTTGGCTTTTAATAATATTAAAACTATGCTTAAAAGTAAAAATATAAAAATGGATGATGAAGAAATAAAACTAATGATTGAATCATTCTGTCATAACTTTAGGAAGGATGAAAATCATGAGAAGTAAAAAAACTCGTCAAATAATGTTTTTTCAACTTGGGTATTATGACGGAAAATTTGATGGCATTTGGGGTAAGAAAAGCAAACAAGCAACTTTAGAATTTCAAAAAGATAATGGTTTAAAAGAGGATTCAATTTATGGACCTAAGACAGAAAGAAAACTAAATCAAGTATATAAAAAGTTTATGACTGGTAATGCAACTGAAGAAGATTTTATTAAAACTGATTATTTTAAAGTAGATGAAATAGCTTGTAATGATCGATGTGGCTATAAAACAATAAAAAAGCAACTTCTTTATAATTTTTATGCATTAAGATATCATTTTAATCAACCAATATATATTTCTAGTGGATGTCGTTGTGAAAAACATAATAAAAGAGTAGGAGGAGCTAAGACTAGTCGTCATTTTAATAAAGAAAAAGGAACTAAAGCAGTAGATTTTTATAATAATAAAACTAAGAAACTTTCATATAGAAAAAAAGTAATAGATTTTTGGATAAATTACATTCCTAATAGCCGTTATGGGTATTGTAATAATTATAGTAATTTAAATGGTGTTAAGCGTAAGAAAAAAGTTCCGACTATGGGTAATTCTATACATTTGGATATTAAGTAAAAAAATTAACAAATGGTGAATCCTTATGTTATAATATTAATGCTTATGAAGGAAGGTAGTTTTGGTGAGAGTACAATTAGTAGAAAAATTAGATTATGATAAATTAGAAGAGAGAATAGATAAATATATAGAAGACGCTATAAATAGTAATAGACAATTTACTCAAAGTTTAGATCAATTAGTAACTATTGGTTTAAGTGAAGATTCTATAAATGAGATGGTATTTAATATTGTTAAAACATCAGAAGAAGATACATACATTAGTGGAAAAATCACTAAGTTTATAAAAGAATTATTGTATTCATTTAGAAATTCAAAGGAAAATTTGGGTGAAAAAGTTAGAAGTTTAAAAACACAAATTCAAGAAGATAATGCACGTCTTATAGCTTTAAGAAATTCTACAATAAAGGATATAAAAGAAATAGAATTAAGTCAAAGAACTAATATTGGTTTATCATTATATAAATTTCAAATGAATGCTAAAAGTATTGAGGATATAGTTTCTGAATTTAGTGCAAATGGACTAGAAACTAATACAAAAATTGTTGAACATATTTTGAAAGATAGTGAAAAACCTTTAGTATTCCCTGATAATTATGTCTTTGAAGTATCGAGTGTTTCTAACTTAGTAAAAAATGTTTTACAACAAGAAAAAGTTGGAGTTATTTCTTCGAATAACATACTAGGTAGTTTTTATATTCCAAACTTTCATGACAAGGATGGAAAAGTTTTACCTAATAATGATGAACTAAAACAACATTATGTTAAACATGTAGATGCTTTAAATGATAGGTTTCTTTACTTATCTGCAAATGGAATTTCTATAAATGATGCAAAAAATGTACTTCCATGTGGCAGTTTAACTAATCTTGTCTTTAGTGTTGACGCTATGGAATTAAAAGATTTAATTATTAAACTTATTAAAACAAAATATGCAAGTATTCAAGAGTTATATGTATTTGGTAAACGTTTATATGAAATAGCTAAAGAAAAAGTTCCATTTATTATTGCTGAAATAGATAATTTTGTTCCTACATTAGATGAAGATTTTGTTTTCATGGATGAAATGGTGGAACAAATAGAAGACAAAGATAAAGATGATGAAGATATTGTTGATATCAAATTGTCCACTAATAATATAGATGATACTATTTTAATATCTTCTATTATGAATAGATATCAATACAGTTATAAAAAAGCAAAAGAAGTATATAATGAGTTAGTAGTAACTATTCCAAACTTCAAGAAGAAACTTATGAAAGCAATTATCTCTTCAAATGATGTTGAACTTGAAACTGTAATGTTTAATATTAATGCAAGTATATCTCTTAATGCTTTAGATAAATTAAGTGCCTATGCAGACATTTTACCATGTGATATTTCATCAAGTGACTTAACATCTTTTAAAACTCCTTCAAGTATAATGTGTGGAGAATGTTTATCTAAAGAATATGATAATGCCTTTAAATGCAACACTGAATTATGTAATATGTTTGAACAAAAATATGGTGTTCGTAAAGAAGATTTAGTATATTTTGTAATGAATGGAAATATGATAAATACTTTGATGCATTTTAATGGAAAAAGTTTAAGAGATTTTGTTATATCTTGTGAAAAAAACAATACTGATTTAGAATTAAAAGAGCTTGCTAAAAATATCTGTTATGAATTAAATAGATTAGAAGGAGCAGTTTTATATTCTGCAACTCTTGAAAGTCAATCAGGTTATTTAAGACAAATTGAAGATGAAGAACCTCAAAGACTTTTAGAGTTAAAATAAAAAATGGAAGGTGAAAAATGCATAAAGATAGTAATAATAACTTTAAATTAAATGTTAAAAATACTTGGAAATATATAAAACAGGCAAAATGGAATCTATTTGGATATGGATTAGTAAGTGTTTTTGAAGCAATAGTAAGTGCTATATTGCCACTTTTATTAGCAAAAGTAATTTTAAATATAACAAATGGAGCAATTAAGCAGCTAATATATGCTTCTTTGGCGGTATTTTGTATTAATTTAATATTATATGTGGCATACTTTTTTAAAGGCTTCTTTTATCAAAGAATATATCAAAAAACTTTAGTCGGTATTCAAAAATCTATTGCTAGGGAAATACTTAATTTGGAGGTTCAAGAAATAGATAAGAACACTTCAGGATTATTTATAGATAGACTTAATAAAGATACAACTGATATAGCTGGTTTATTTATGGAATATACTTATTGGTTATCATATATTTTAACTAATGTTGGTATACTAGTTACTTTATTTATTCTTAATAGGTATATGTTTGTATATGGTCTTATCACAGCAATAGTTGTATATTTAATCGATAGAAGGCGTTTATCTAAACAATATGAAGTTCAGAAAGAATTAAAAGTGATGCAAGAAAGCAAAACTGGATTTACAAGTGAACTTGTAAGAGGAATAAGGGATGTTAAAGTTTTAAATGCAAATGATATGATTTTAAAACAAACTACTGAAAAAATAGAAGAGGTTACTAAAGAACAACTTCATATAATGAATATAAGAAATCTTTATGGGTATATTGAAAATAATGTAAGAAATATTTTTGATTTGGGATTTATCTTTTTAGGATGTTTCTTATATAGTAAGAATATGCTTCAAGCTGCTACTTTTGTAATATTATTCAATTATCAATCTAGAGTAAAAAATTTATTTAATGGTATAGCTCAAATTACAGAATATAATAGAAAATTTAATGTTGCAGCTACTAGAGTTTTTGAAGTAATTGAAGATGAAAAGTTTAAAAAAGAAAAATTTGGTAATATTGAAATTAAGAGATTAGATGGTGATATTAAATTTGTTGATGTTACATTTAGTTATGATAAAACTAAGGTCCTTAAAAATATGAGTTTTGAAGTAAAACCAAATGAAAGAGTTGCTTTTGTTGGAAAGAGTGGAGCTGGAAAAACTACTATATTTAACTTGATAACAAAATTATATACTTCAGATGGTGGCCATATATTATTGGATGGAAATGACATAAACGGGTTAACTTGTTCAACTATTAGAAATAATATGTCAATTATAACTCAAAATCCTTATATTTTTAATTTCTCAATAAAGGATAATCTTCTGTTAGCGAAAGAAAATGCAAGCATGAAAGAAATTAGGAAAGCTTGTAAGCTTGCATGCATTGATGATTTTATTATGTCCTTACCTGAAAAGTATGAAACAAAAGTTGGAGAAAATGGAGTTATATTAAGTGGCGGACAAAAGCAAAGGATTGCGATTGCCAGAGCTTTATTAATGAAAACCGAAATAATTTTATTTGATGAAGCAACAAGTGCATTAGATAATGAAACTCAAAGTCAAATTCAAGAAGCAATAAATAATTTAAAGGGTGAATATACTATATTAATTGTAGCTCATAGACTTTCAACAGTCATAGATTCCGATAGAATATTTGTTGTTTCTGATGGGAAGATTATTGATAATGGTTCACATAAAGAATTATTAAAGAGATGTGATATTTATAAAAATCTTTATAATAAGGATTTATCTAAAACTAATTAAGACTGATTATTCAGTCTTTTTGTTTTATGATATAATGTTTGAAGACATGATTAATATAGGAGTGATAAGTAGTATGAAAATGATAGTTTTTGATTTAGATGGTACTTTATTAAGAAGTAATAAAACTATAAGTGATAGAAGTAGACTTTATTTAAAAGATTTGAAAGAACAAGGGTATGTAACTGTTATTGCAACTGGAAGAATGTATGAATCTATGAGAGATGTTGTTAAAGATTTTGAGTTTGTTGATTATATTATTACTGATGCTGGTGCAACGTGTTATGATGCAAGAGATTCTAAAATTATTTTTGCAAATCCAATAGATTTTGAAATAACTAAGAAGTTAGAACAATATTATTCTGAAAGGTGCGATTATATAGATATTTGTACTAAAGCAAAAGTTTATACGTATACAAAAAATAAGAGAAAACCTACTGATTATTATATAGAAATTGAACCTGATTGGAATTCTATTTTTGAAAAATGCAGTGATATAAATCATATTTCAATTGCGATGAACACAAATGAATACGTTAATGACCTTTATGATAAGTTAAATAAACAATTTTTAGATTTAAATATCTTTATTATGCAAGATTCTTATTCTAATAAGCAGTGGATTGAAATATCTAAAAAAGGTGTTTCTAAATATAATGCAATTTCTAAATTAGCTGATATTTTAAATATTAATAATGAAGATATCATTGCTTTTGGTGATGGTTTAAATGATTTAGATATGATAAAAAATTGTGGTGTTGGAGTTGCTTTAAAAAATGCTTTACCTGAAGTAAAAGAATTAGCTGATTATGTTACAAAATATGATCATGATGATGATGGAGTTATTGAATTCTTAAAAGAATATTTAAATAATGAATAATTATACAAATACAAGAGTATTATAATCCAATGTTTTCTTGTTTTACTGTATATAAAATGATAAAATACAAATAATTAAAAAGGAGGTATTTATGTTTAAATTAGTTTCTAAGTATCAACCAAATGGTGATCAACCTGAAGCTATTAAAGAACTTGTAGATGGTGTAAATGCTGGTGTACGTGATCAAGTCCTTTTGGGGGCAACAGGAACAGGTAAAACATTTACAATTGCTAATGTAATTGCAAAAACGAATCGTCCAACTTTGGTTTTAGCTCATAATAAAACTTTAGCAGGACAACTTTATTCAGAATTAAAAGAATTATTTCCTGAAAATCATGTAGAATACTTTGTATATTATTATGATGTTAGCACTTTTCCTATGTTATTTAGTATTGATAAATCCATAAAAATAGGACTAAATAAAACAAAATGGACTAGATAATACTGAATATAAAAATAGAATTTGTGGCTTTCATTCGTTCCCAATAATAATTGCAAAATTAACTTACTATTATTACATTGGTATAATAAAAATAACAAATGTGTCGTGATTACTATGATAAGTATGATATACTTATCTATCAAAGGGTAAAAAAGCAATTTATGTAAAATTACTTTAATATTATGAGTTATAAAATTATTATAGAGGTATATGTCATTTTTTGATAGATATAAAATGAAACTTTTATAAAAAATATACCTAAATAAGAGGTGTATAATAAAAATATGGAAAAATCATTGAAAAATAAAGAAAAAATAAGTGGTAGTGTATGAAAATATTTACACTACCACTATAAAAAGAAGGAGAGTATATGGAAAAAGAAAAGTTTATGTCATCGGTCTATTTAATAATTAAAAATGAAAGAAAACAAATTTTATTACAAAGAAGACAAGGAACTAAATTGTGGCCAGGTTTTTTAGCGTTACCTGCAGGTCACATAGATGAAGGTGAAAATGCTTATGATGCTATTATTCGTGAGGCAAAAGAAGAACTAGGCATAGAAATATCAATAGATAATATAATTGATACATTTGTAGTTAATAGGCGTAATAAATCCTTATTACCTTATTATGATGTATATTTTGAAATAAATAATTATATTGGAGAAATTGGAATAAGAGAACCAGAGAAATGTTCGGAATTGGTATGGAGTGATATAAATAACTTGCCGGAAGATATGATAGATTTTGAAATTGAGGCTATTAAAAACAATCAAAAGGGAATTAAATTTAGCACAATTGATACAGATAATGAAAAAAAATGGTTTTAAAAAAGCACCAAAATTGTAAAATGTAACCTATAAAGAGGACAAAATAAAAAAGCCAATCCTCTTAATAGGTTTTTATTATGTCTAGATGTATAATATAAGAAAGTGGTGATGATTATGTCAAAAATATTATTTACAGATATTCAAATACAAAAATTAAGAAAAAACAAATGGATTAAAAATATTACTAGTAAAAGAATTACTTATACTGATGATTTTAAAATAAAATTAGTTAAAGAATGTGAAGATTATAAAAAATTTCCTAGAAATGTTTTTGAAGAATGTGGAATTCATACAGAAATAGTTGGTGATACGAGAATACATAGTTGTGCTAAAAGATGGAGAAAACAATATAAAAATACAGGAGAAGTAAAAGATACTAGAAAAGGATCATCTGGTAGGCCCTTAAAACGTGAACTATCCGATAAAGAAAAATTAGAACGTGCAGAAGCTAGAATTAAATTACTTGAGGCTGAGAATGAATTATTAAAAAAAAACGAATTGATAGAAATGGGACTTTTAACAGATATCAAATCAATATCAAATTTGAAGTAATTAAATATGTTATAAATAAATATCAATTAAAAGGTATGACAACTTATTTATGCAACTGTATAGGTGTTTCTAAATCCGGATATTATACCTATTTAAGTAATGAGAATAAGAGAATAGAAAAAGAGAAAAAAGATAAAGAAGATTTTGAGTGGATATTAAAGGCATATAAATTTAAAAAACGAAAAAAAGGTTCAAGACAAATAAAAATGGTTTTAGATAATGAATTTAATATTCATTTCAACTTAAAGAAAATAAGAAGATTAATGAAAAAATACGGATTAAAATGTCCAATAAGACAAGCCAATCCATATAGAAGAATGATGAAAGCAACACAAGAACATACAACGTGCGACAATTTAGTAAATAGAATTTTTAAAACAGGAATACCTTATAATATTTTACTAATAGATATAACATATTTATTTTATGGAAATAATAAAAAATGTTATTTATCTACTATAAAAGATGCAGAGACAAACGAAATTCTTGCTTATTATATAAGTGAAAATATGACATTGGATATATCTTTAGAAACAATAAAAAAACTTCATAGAAAAAGAAAGTTAATGTTATCTGAAAAAGTTATTATTCATTCAGATCAAGGAGTGCATTATACAAGTTCTAAATTTCATAACTTGTTAAAAAAATATAACATTCAACAATCAATGTCAAGAAAAGGAAATAGTATGGATAATGGAATGATGGAAAACTTCTTTGGTTTACTTAAAACAGAAATGTTTTATGATCAAGAAGATAAATATAAAAATATAGATGAATTAATTTTAGCGATAGATGACTATATTAATTACTACAATTATGATAGAATTAAATTAAAATTAAAAGGATTGTCTCCTGTAAATTACAGGTTACAATCCTCTAATTAGAAACTAAAAATAAACTGTCCAATTTTTGGGGGGTCAGTTCACTGTTCAATACAGAAATCATCTTTTAGAATCCATTACTTAATTAGACTTTTTTTATTTAGTCCTTGACAAAGGGTTCATTTTACTTTTTGACTAGACTTTTTTTTTGGAAAAATATATATTATAATCTAATTGTAGATGTGCGAAAAAGCATATCAAAATATTATGTTATAAATCTAGACAGATTTTTCATAATAAACTTGAGGTGAGTATATTGAATATCTATGATTTAAAGGTGCTAAAAAATAGATCAAAATCATATTATAAAAATTGTGAGAAAGAATTGTTAGACGTGTATGAAATAACTATTGATAATTACAATGTAGGGGTAATGATGAACTATATTATTGATAAAAATGTCTATGAAATTTATTGCTTTATACAGGATAAAAAGAGCATAGCATCTGGTTTAGAAAACAAACTAATAAAAAGTAAAATAATGTCAAAAATATACTTTTATTATTTGAAAAAATGTATAGAAAATAGAGGATTAAAATTTTTTTTTAACTTGTAAGGGTATAAAAAGTGCCACAAAATACACCATAAAGTGTACTATAAAATTTACACAATTTAGGGGATTTACAATTCTTTTGGATGATGTATAATGTAGTAAAATGAATTAATTGTCTGTTGAGAACGATTAGTTCATTTTTTTATGTTTGAAGAGGTGATGCTTAATGATTGTTTTAATCTTGATTAATTATTAATTGAAAGGAATGGTATTAATGTTAAATCCAGTACTATATATAAAAATTACTACCTTAAATAATTTAAATACTAATAAACTAATACTTTTTATTGAAAATGAAAATCATAATGAAAATAAAAAAGTCGCTATCAATCTAACTTATCCACTTGAAATAATTAATGGAATAAGTGATGAATTAATAATACCAGTCTTTCAAAATGGAATAATTAATCAAGCATATATAAAAAGATTAATTTTTAAAGAAGAAACTAATAAAGAAGAAATAATAAAAGAATATTTGGAAATCCCAAATATTCTTTTATTTAAAGGGGTTAATTATATAAAAACTAATTGTAAAAAAATAAAAATAGAAATGGAGAATAATAATGAATTCAAGTGACGAAAAGTTTTATAATGATTGTTTTACGGAGATAGAAGAGGGGAAAGTAAATGCTGAATTTAATAAAGCAACATTAAAGTGTTTTGATTCAAAAGATAATAAATTTAGTATGGATTGTGAAGGTAATTTAGTAGTTAATTCTATAATTACTAGAGAA
>ERZ825137.195-NODE-195-length-85768-cov-181.126014_pt1 | contig 85768 bp, 69 predicted proteins | sample MGYA00519873_ERZ825137 | MGnify/ENA primary metagenome ERZ825137 (study PRJEB31778, sample SAMEA3449190) | human gut metagenome | biome: human gut; feature: human-associated habitat; material: faeces | place: United Kingdom | collected 2010/2012 ...
GGACTCGAACCCTAGACCCACTGATTAAGAGTCAGTTGCTCTACCAACTGAGCTAGCAAAGCATTTATTTTTCGAGCTTTACACCTTACGGCCTTTGCTCTGGAAAGAAGCGTCGCTCCTTTTAGTGATCCGTTCGGGGCTCGAACCCGAGACCCCAACATTAAAAGTGTTGTGCTCTACCAACTGAGCTAACGAATCTTTCCAACCTTTTCAGGAAGTGGTCTTCCTGTTTGGGATTGCAAAGGTATAGCATTCCGATGACTTCTCCAAATATTTCCGGGAAAATTTTAAGAAAAAGTCAACTCTTTCAGGAACACGGAATCGGCGGATCTTGCCCAGTCCGGGAAGGATTTATCCGCTACAAACTCATTATCAGCGAAGTGCAGCAACAGGTCAAGGTCGAATCTGTCGGAAGCCACTGCCGGACAAGGAGCCTCGCCTCCTCCTCCAGGAGCCTTATCCCCACCGGAAGCCTCGTCCCCTCCACAAGGAGCCTCGCCCCCTCCTCCAGGAGCCTTATCCCCACCGGAAGCCTCGTCCCCTCCACAAGGAGCCTCGCCCCCTCCTCCAGGAGCCTTATCCCCACCGGAAGCCTCACTCCCTCCACTAGGAGCACTGTCCCCACCGGAGGACATGCGACATCCTTCCGTGGCGTCGTAGGCGTTGCATTTCTGCTCGATGTGTGACGGCACCATCAGCAAAGGCTTGCCCAGATACATGGCCTCGCAGACAGACTCGAAGCCGGCGGTCGAGGCGTAGGCGTGGCAACCGGCCATCTGGCGCAGGAACTCCTCGTCGTTCAGATAGTAGAAGGACAGAGTCTCATCGACCACTTTGACAGGAGCCTCGTCCGCCCTGTCCCAGAAAAAGCGCAGCGGCACCTCGGGATGGGCGGCATGCCATTCCAGGACATCCTGCGAGAATCCGGCGTTCAGCATGTAGCCATGAATATACCCGCCGTCCCGCACGGCCGGGTCATCCGCACCGGAGGCCGGCCGCAGATCAAGGACGGCAGGACGCAGAAGCGGCGGCACAACCTTGATCCTGCGCTTCTGGTCATCTGGCATTGGTCTGAAACTCAGGGCCAGGATCTTGGCCGATCCCCAGGCGACCATCCGCGTGAACATATTCAAAGCATAATGTCCCGAGTAGCCGGTGCGGGGGAACCTGAAGTCCTTGTGCAGGAAGAGAAACTGGTGCCCAAGGCACACCATAGGCGCTTTCAGGCCGCTGAGCCTGTAGCCCATCGTGCCGAGTATGTCGTAGAAATTGACCACCACATCAGGGCGTATCTCCTTCAGCCTTCGTGAGATAAACCGGATCGAGGGGATGAAACCCGCCATGTGGAGGATGTTGTAGAGTCCGGTCTTCAGCGAGCTGGCCTTGCGGTTCGACGCCGAAGGAACGAAGTTGAAGCTCTCGAACATCTCGACAGGAGCCTTGATCGTCCCGGCGAAAAATGCCGGCAGCTTCCTGGCGGGGCTCTTCCCCACCAGCACCGCCGCCACCTCATGGCCGCTCTCGCGCAGAAGCCGTTCCATAGAGATGGCCTGGGTCAGATGACCTCTTCCTTCTCCCTGGACAATGAATACATATCTCATAGCTTAGGGGCGGAATATTCCTTGATCCTCTGCTCGTCAGCGAGTGGGCAGACAAGCACATTGCCATCCTTGACGGCCACGACATAGTCCTCCAATCCCTTCACCACGACCCTGTCGGTCCCGTCGGCATGGACAATGCAACCCTTGCAGCCGAAAAGCCGCACGTCCTTGCCGATCACCTTGTTGTCCCCGCTGGAGCCGTCTTCCTGGCATCCGTCCGGAACAGGATCGTCTGATGATGAAGGAATATGTGCCTTGACGGAACTGAAACTGCCAAGGTCAGACCAATCAAGGTCTCCTTCAATGACATAGATGTCATCCGATTTCTCCATCACGGCATAGTCGATGGAGATTTTCTCGCAGGTCGGGAACAGTTCCCTGACCGTCTCTCCCTCATCGGAAGTCCCGAAGGACGCGGCGATCCTGTCCATGACCCCTGCGATCTGAGGTGCATGGGAGCGAAGCTGAGACACGATGGTCGCGACACTCCAGATGAATATGCCGGCGTTCCAGAAATAGGTGCCGGCGGCAAGATATTCCTTGGCGGTTGCGAGGTCAGGCTTCTCCTTGAACTCACGCACCTTGACAATCTCCTCGAGACGATTCTCTTCTGCGAATATGTAGCCGTAGCCGGTCTCCGGACGAGTCGGCTCGATCCCTACCGTCACTATGCGGTTCCCTTCCGCAGTGAAATTCAACGCCTTGCGTACAATATTGGAGAATCGCTGCTCATTCATGATAAGCGCGTCCGCCGGTGTCACCACAACATTGGCCTCCGGGCAGACAGACGCGATCTTCCAACAGGCGTAGGCGATGCAGGGAGCCGTGTTACGAGGCTCCGGCTCGGCAAGGATGTGGCTCTGCGGGACCAACGGCAACTGCTCCCTCACGATTCCGACGTAGTCCTCCGAGGTGACAACCCAGAAGTTCGCCGGATCGCACACCGGCGTGAACCTGTTGAAGGTCAACTGTATCATCGTCTTACCTATTCCAAGCAGATCCATGAACTGCTTAGGCCTTTCCGGTGTGCTGACCGGCCACAGGCGGCTGCCGATCCCTCCGGCCATAATCACAACATGTGTTTCCATAAAATCAAGCGGTTTAAAGTCTGTTCCGATGGCAATCTCCATCAAAACAAGATGATAGTCTCCGTAAATTTAGAAAAAATCGGCGATATACCATAAAGTTTATTATATTTGCGTCCTAGAGAAGATCTTTTGAAAGCTGTAAACCCGTCCGTGGCTGAACAAGGGGTAGCCAGCCCCTAAGGCTTGCGCGCGTCGTCTGAAAAGCCGGCCGCCCAGTTAGAAAGCTCCGGAAACATAAGGTTAAACAAGCCGGGGTTGGTCAACCCCGAGCCTCGTAAGAACCGGACAAATCGGTTTCCATGGTCTGATGGCTGTATCCGGCTGGAGGTAATCACCCCTCCCATCCGCCAAGGGATGGAGTAGCTAACCGTCCTGGATGTGACTGAACAATGTGCCGGAGCCGCTATTTGCAGGTAGTCAGGAATCCTGCCGGACGGGTTTACTTTTCATTCTCCTGATCTCCTATCCATCATATTCAGACCCCTGATCCCCGATCCGTCATATTCAGAAAGTGACATGGTAGGCCATACCCGGCTTCGTGTCGATGTCGAGGGTTGTCCTGCCGTAGCGCAGGGAGCAAGGCCCTCCGAGGCGGGAGTGTATCACCGCCTTCCTCAGTTTGCCGCCGGACCATTCCATGTCAACCTCGAAGCCGCCCCGGGCCAGCAGTCCGGCCACGCTGCCGTCAGCCCATGCCGAAGGGAGGGCTGGAAGCAGGTGGATGAATCCCATGTGACTCTGGAGGAGCATCTCCGCTATTCCTGCGGTCCCACCGAAGTTGCCGTCGATCTGGAAAGGCGGATGGGTGTCCCAAAGATTGTCCAACGTGCCGTTGGTCAGAAGGTTCCTGTACAGGGTGTAGGCTCTGTCGCCGTCAAGCAGGCGCGCCCATTGGTTCAGTTTCCACCCCATGCTCCAACCGGTTGCCCCGTCTCCTCGGTGATCCAGCGTCACGCGGGCGGCCTCGGCGAGTTCAGGTGTCGTCACGGGAGACATCGTGTGTCCCGGATGAAGTCCGAAAAGATGGTTGACGTGGCGGTGGCTGTCCTTAGGGTCATCGATGTCGCGGGACCATTCCATGATCTGACCGAAACGGCCAATTCTGTACGGAGGCAGATGGCTCTCCACGTGGAGCCATTCCTGGCGCTCCTTCTCATCAAGCCCCAGAAGCTCCGCCGCCGCTGCCGCGTCAAGCAGTATCTCCCTCGCCACGGCATGGGAGAATGTGGCTCCCTCGTCAATCGGCCCATGTTCCGGGGATGTCGAAGGGGTGGCGGTGTAGGTGCCGTCCGGACGCTTCCAAAGATGGTCGACGGTGAATCGGGCGCTTGAGCGGAGGACATCGTAGCCGATCTCTCGCAGGAAAGACGTGTCGCGGGTGTAGTCGTAGTAGTCCCAAAGATGGGTGGCGAGCCAAGGCCCGACCATCGGGCAGAGGTTCCAGGTCATGCTCTCGTCGTTCAGAGGCGAGGCGAAACCGAAAGGATTGCCGGAGATCGATGCCGTCCAGCCTCGCGCGTTGTAGTACGAGCGGGCCACCCTCTCGCCAGGCTTCACGAGCGCGCGGACATAGTCAATAAAAGGTTCGACGCACTCCGGGAGGTTGGTCGGACAGGCCGGCCAGTAGTTCATCTGGACGTTGATGTTGTTGTGGTAGTCCACGCGCCACGGACCGTCGACGTTGTTGTGCCATATTCCCTGAAGGTTCGCCGGGAGGTTGCCTCCGCGCGACGAGGCGATCAGCAGATAGCGCCCGAACTGGAAGTAAAGCTCCTCCAGACCGGGGTCGGAAGCCCCTGAGCGATAGCGCTCCAGGCGCTCCGGAGTAGGCAGGTCCGCGGAAGCCTGGTCGCCCGCCAAGGACAGGTTGACCCTTCCGAAGAGCGAGGTGTAGTCGGCGGTGTGCTCCCTCAGCAGGGCGGCGTACCCCTTCGAGGCGGCGGTCTTCACCCACTTCCCGGTCGTCTCCAGCGGATTCACCCCGACATAGGTCTTCGGATCCGTGAAGTCCGGCGAGAAATTCGCCTTGTAGTCAGTGTCGGCGGAAAGATAGAACACGACCTCGTCGGCGCCGGAAGCCTCCAAAACGCCATTCTTGTTGGAAGTCTTGCCGCCGTCCGCCGCCATCCTGACGCGCACGGCAAACTCCATCCCGTTGTTCTTTAAGGCTCCTGAATATACCAACCCGTCCTTTCCGTCAAGGGCGACACCGCCGTTGGCGGCAGGGTTCGATGAATATTCCAACCTGAGGTTCTGCATTCCGGGGCGGTCGGCACGGAAGCGCATAACCATCACGTTGGCCGGATAAGAGATGAAATATTCCCTGACATAATTGACTCCGCCGCTGGTGAAAGTCACCCTCGCCATGCCCTCGTCGAGTGAGAGAACACGGTGATAGTCAGTGACTGACGATGAGTCTACGCCTGTCCAGACCTTCAGCTCTCCGGCGGTGGTGAAATTCCCGAAGCGGTACTCCTTTTCCTTCGCTGCCGAGTAGGCCACCTTGCCGGTGAAATTGCGCTTGGTCAGCTCCGCCGCCTTGTCCGGATTGCCGTCCACAAATGCCTGGCGGATCTCCGGAAGGTATTTCGCGGCCTCTCTGTTGGCGTCCCAGTAGTGGGCAGCTCCGCCGGATGTGCCCGGGCCGCCACGCCAAAGACTCTTCTCATTCAATGTGATACGCTCCGCCTGGATGGATCCCAGCACACTCGCGCCGATGCTTCCGTTGCCAAGCGGCAAGGACTGGGATTCCCATTCCGGATCCTCGGAGGTGGCCTTGGAGCCGCCAGAGAAGATCATTTTGCTATCCTTGGCCTTAGCCGTCCAAATCGGATGCTCCCTGAGGGAGGTAGGGGTGTCGAAACGTATTTCATGACGGATCCTGCCTCCGTCGCCCACGTTGCCCGCAGCAAGGGGAAGGAGCGTCCAAAACAATGATACTGTGGTTAGTAGCGTCCTGTTCATAATTCTTATTGTCTTTAGCCATCGGCTTCGCCGGATGGTCGGTGGGACAAAAATAGTGAATAATGATGAAAGCAGCGGGTTTATTGCTGACTTGTTGCTGCATATTGCTGACTTATTGCTGCATATTGCTGCATATTGCTGATTTGGTAGTCCTTAAAATAGTACCTGATAATCTTTGATTGTCTTTTCGGTCTATCTGTCTTTCCTCATCAGTCATGTGCCGCCGGCAACTACTTCTTCCAAAAGGCAACTGACCCGGAAAAATGCCGCCAAATCTTCACCTGCTTATTTTAAGTAATCATTAAAAAATAACTTGAACAATTTGTGAATCTTTATGGTCTATATTTCTTTTCTCATCAGTCATGTGCCACCGGCACACTCCTTCTTCCAAAAGAAATCTATCCTCATAAATCTGACACAAAATTTAGTTCAACTTATTTTTTAACGCTTACTAAACGCTTACTTATTGTCAAAAATGTTTGCCAATCCACAAGTTTTTCCTAAATTTGCAGTCTGTTTACAAGAACAAACAATTTTTAAAACAATAAAGCAATGAAAAAAGGACTTCATCCCGAAACCTACCGCCTTGTAGCTTTCAAGGATATGTCGAACGACACCGTGTTCATCACCCGTTCATGCGCGGAGACCAAAGAGACTGTCGTAGTTGACGGAGTTGAGTACCCGGTAGTGAAGGTCGAGATCTCGAACACCTCTCACCCATTCTACACCGGTAAAGTCAAGCTCGTTGACACCGCCGGTCGCGTCGACAAATTCTACCAGAGATACAAGAGCCGTCAGAAGTAATTTCTGTCACGGAGAAAACGATAGTGAAAGAGGAATGGCCGAAAAGTCATTCCTCTTTTTTCTGGAATACTTTGGCTCGTCAAGAAAGGCTGACTCCTATACTTTAATGATTCGTGCGCATTTTTCTGCATAAAAAATTTGGAGGTTAAAGATTTTTACCTATCTTTGCATTCCCAAAACCAAAGAACGCTGGGTTCGTATAACGGTTAGTACTCAAGATTCTCAATCTTGCAATAGGAGTTCGATTCTCCTACCCAGTACAAGGGTGCCGGAAACGGTGCCTAATGAATAAGAGGGAATGGCTTTTAGTCATTCCTTTTTTTTCGTGTACTCCGCATCAAGGGCCGCAACAGGAACCCTGCGGGCGCGAATCGTGTCGAGAGACGCTTCCGTGGTCACGTCGGTGACTCTGTGGGTGCGAATCGTGCCAAGAGACGCTTCCGTGGTCACGTCGGTGCCCCTGCGGGCGCGAATCGTGTCGAGAGACGCTTCCGTGGTCACGTCGGTGACCCTGCGGGCGCGAATCGTGCCAAGAGACGCTTCCGTGGTCACGTCGGTGACCCTGCGGGCGCGAATCGTGTCGAGAGACGCTTCCGTGGTCACGTCGGTGCCCCTGCGGGCGGTCTGTATTTCTGTATTAGGGGGGGAGAAAGCAAAAAAAGCCCACATCGCTGCGGACTTTTTTCGGTTAGTTAGTAGTGTATTACCTTATTTTGAAAGAAGGTCTTAGTCGTTAGAGTGTGAAAAACTCTCACATTTTTTCTGATGCAAATGTAGACAAAAAAACGTTTAAAACAAGACTTTTTCGGGAAAAGTTTTAAACGTTTTACGTTGATAACGGCCTTTAGCGCTGATTTTCAGCTTTTTCCAACAGCTCCGGGCGCAGTGCTTTTGTGCGTTGCAGGGCTTGCTCGTCCTGCCATTCCTGGATCAGCTTCGGGTTGCCGCTCAGAAGGACTTCCGGGACTTTCCAGCCTTTGTAGTCGGCGGGGCGGGTGTAGACGGGAGGGGAGAGGAGACCGTCCTGGAAGCTGTCGCTTAGGGCCGAGGTCTCGTCCGTCAGCGCCCCGGGGATCAGCCTGACGATCGAGTCCGCCAGAAGTGCCGCCGGGATCTCGCCGCCGCTGACCACATAGTCCCCGACCGAGATCTCACGGGTGACAAGATGTTCCCGGATCCTGTGGTCTATTCCTTTATAATGACCGCACAGCAGGATGAGGTTCTTTTTCAGGGAGAGCTCGTTGGATATTCCTTGATCCAGACGCTCGCCGTCGGGAGACATGTAGATGACTTCGTCATATTCCCTTTCAGCCTTTAGTTCCTCGATCATTCTCTCCACCGGCTCGATCATCATGACCATGCCGGCGTCGCCGCCGTAGCAGTAGTCATCCACGGTCGCACGCGGTCCCAGACCGTATTTTCTGATGTTCTGGACGTGTATTTCAACCAGTCCCTTCTTGATGGCCCTTCCCACAATGGAGTGGCTCAAAGGACTCTCCAGCAATTCAGGAACAACTGTAAGAATGTCAATACGCATAGAATATTAGTTTGCTTTTTGCAAAAATAGACTTTTTAATTGTTTTTTTAGGTATCTTTGCGGATAAGTAGAACTCTTAATTAAACTGCTTTATGAGTGAAGGTAATATTCCTGAGGTTAACAAGACCTCAGATGTAGAGGAAGCTCCAAAGGCTCTCAATGAGAATGTGGAAAGTCCTGAAGTGCAGGAAGTGGCGGCGGAAGCCGTTGATGCCGCGGCGGAAAACCCGCAGGCGGAGGTGACGGAGGTTGCCGAAGAGGCTGCGTCGGTCGAGGCTCCTGCCGAGGCCGAGGCTGAATCAGGCGTTGAGGCTCCAGCCGAGGCTCCGACCGGGACAGAGACTGGTTCCGAGGCTCCGACCGAGGCTGAATCCGGTGTCGAGGCTCCTGCGGAGGCAGAGGTTCCGGCTGCTCTTGGCAATCTTTCCCTTGCCGAGCTGTCAGACTTGTTCGACAAGCTCTCGCAGGCTGACGACAGGATGAAGAGGTACAAGGAGGCTGAGGCCATCAAGTCCGCATTCTACAAGAGGCTTTCAAAGGAGAAGGCTGAGGCCGGCCTGGGAGCGAAGGTCGATGAGCCGTCCTCACGCGAGGATGTTGTCGAGGAGGTCGCTCCTGTGACCCAGACCTTAGAGGTCAAGGACAACCCGTTCGAGGCTATGGAGACCGCTTTCAAGGGTGTCTATGCCAACTATAAGAAGGAGCGTGCCGAGTACAACCGTCAGCAGGACGCCCAGAGGGAGGATAACTTCGCGAAGAAGCAGGCTGTCATCGAGGATCTGAAGAATCTGGTCGAGAAGCAGGAGGATGTGAATTCCACCTTCCCTGCCTTCCGTGAGCTCCAGAACCGCTGGAGGGAGATCGGACCGGTTCCCGCCACGAAGTTCCGTGATCTGAACGACACCTATCAGTTCTATGTGGAGAAGTTCTACGACATGGTCAAGATCAACAGGGATCTGCGCGATCTTGATTTCAAGAAGAATCTTGAGGCCAAGGAGGCGTTCTGCCAGGCTGCCGAGAAACTCTCGGAGAACGAGAATGTCGTCGAGGCTTTCCGCGAGCTTCAGAAACTGCACGAGCAGTGGAAGGAGTTCGGGCCTGTGGCCAAGGAGTTCCGCGATTCCATCTGGGATCGCTTCAAGGCGGCCACGGCTGTCATAAACAAGAAGTATCAGGCTTACTTCGAGGGTCAGAAGGAGAAGCAGCAGGAGAACCTTGCCGAGAAGACCAAACTCTGCGAGCAGGTCGAGGCCATCGCCGGGAAGGAGGTCAAGTCATCTAACGAGTGGAACACGCTTTCTACCGAGATCGAGGAGATCCAGAAGACCTGGAGGACGATCGGTTTCGCCACGAGAAAGGAGAACCAGAAGATCTACGACCGCTTCCGCGCCGCGTGCGACAACTTCTTCACCCGCAAGAGGGAGTACTACTCTCAGTTCAAGGACTCCATGAATGAGAACATGGAGAAGAAACTCTCCCTGATCGAGCAGGCCGAGGCGCTTAAGGACAGCAAGGAGTGGAAAAAGACCACCGAGGCTCTGATCGCCCTGCAGAAGCAGTGGAAGGAGATCGGCGCCGTCCCTCGCAAGAAGTCGGAGCAGCTTTGGAAGAGATTCCGCGCCGCATGCGACGAGTTCTTCAATGAGCGCGACAAGAACGCCAAGCCGGAGAACGACTTCTACGGCAACCTCAAGGCCAAGAAGGCCCTTGTCGAGGAGATCAATGAATATGCTCTCTCTGGTGATGCCGCGGCTGACCGTGAGGCTGCCCGCGCCTTTGCCGACAGATGGCAGGGCATAGGTTTCGTGCCGTTCAAGGAGAAGGATGCCATACAGGCTTCCTACACCGAGGCCATGAAGGCCAAGTTCCCGGATTTCTCGCCGAGGGGTCCGCGTCAGGGCGGCGGCAACGCCGGCAGAGGCGGTGGCTCAAGAAAGCCGCTAAGCGAGAAGGATCGTCTTGTGCAGCAGTACAATAAGCTCCAGCAGGACATTGACACCTACGAGAACAACATCGGTTTCTTCTCGACATCGAAGAATTCCGCTCCTCTGATCCAGAAGATGCAGGAGAGGATCGATGCGGCGAAGCAGGAACTGAAGGATCTTGAGGCAAAGATCCGCAAGGCAGAGGAGAGCGAAGAAGAGAAGTAATCAAGAATGGATAAGAACACTATCACTGGTATCGTCCTGATGGGCTTGCTCCTGTTTGGCTTTACCTTCTATCAGAACAAACAGTATCAGAAACAGGCGGCCTATCAGGCGCAGTTGGATTCGATAGCGCTTGTAAAGCAGATCCAGGCAGACTCGATCGCCGCTGTGGAAGCGGCCCGGATGAAGTCAGACACGGCCTCGGTCGCCCAGGTCGCCGCTCCGGTGAGCATCTACAAGGACTCTCTCCTTGAGGTTGCCCATTCGGGTGAGGAGCAGATCGTGGCTTTGTCGAACGACAAGTTCGAGGTGGCCTTCACAACGAAGGGAGCGCAGCCATATTCGGCAAGATTGAAGGACTATAGCGCCTACGGCGGGGAGGAACTTTACCTTTTCAAGCCGGGAATGAGCCGCTACGATGTCCAGATCTACGCGGGGGAGAGCATCAGCACGGACGATTTCATCTTCACGGTCGCCGAGAAGACGGACACGTCGCTTTCCATGCGTCTGCCGTTCGCCGGCGGCGGCTACATCGAGCAGAGGTACACGATCGAGGAGGGATCATATTCAGTTAAGAACTATCTCTCGTTTGTCGGTATGGAGAATGTCATTCCCAAGAATGTCTTCTCGTTCGATGTGGACTATTTCGTGACCATGCCGAGGATGGAGAAGGGCTACAAGAACGAGGTCCAGTACTCCAAGCTCGACTACTATTTCAACGGTGAGAAGAAGCCTGAGGCCATCGCCAAGGGTCGCGGCGCGCAGAAACGTGTCGACGCCAAGGTGTCTTGGTTCGCCTTCCAGCAGCAGTTCTTCTCGGCCATCATGAGGGCTCCTCAGGAGTTCGCCTCGGCGGATTTCGCACTCAACTATTTCCCTGAGGATGACGAGAGCCACAACCTGATGACCGGTGAGGCCAGGATGAGGATGGATTTCGAACCTGGCCATAGCGAGACCGTAGTTCCTTTCGAGTTCTATTTCGGCCCGAACCATTTCAAGACCTTGAAGTCCTATGGCCAGAAGTACGAGAAGATCATTCCATTGGGTGGTTGGCTCGTGGGCTGGTTCACCAGATTCGTGATCATCCCGCTGTTCGACTTCCTCCACAGGTTCATCTCCAACTTTGGTATCATCATCCTCTTGATGACCATATTCATCAAGATTGTCGTGCTTCCGTTCGCCTACAAGTCCTACTCGTCCTCGGCCAAGATGCAGGCCATCAAGCCTGAGATCGACAAGCTGAACGAGAAGTACCCTAAGCAGGAGGACGCGCTCAAGAAGCAGCAGGCCCAGATGGATCTCTACAAGAGGGCCGGGATCAGCCCGATGGGCGGATGTCTGCCGATGCTTCTCCAGTTCCCGATCCTGTGGGCTATGTTCCGTTTCTTCCCGGCATCCATCGAGTTGCGCCAGCAGTCCTTCCTTTGGGCCGACGACCTGAGCGCCTACGATTCGATCGTCAGCTTCGGGACGAGGATTCCTCTGATCGGTGACCACCTCTCGTTGTTCGCCTTGCTGATGGCTGTGTCCATGTTCTTCTATTCGAAGATCACGACAGCGTCGCAGCCGGGAGCCAACGATCCTCAGATGGCCTCGATGCGCTTCATGAGCGTGTGGATGATGCCGATCATGATGTTCTTCATCTGTAACAGCCTGTCCTCAGGCTTGAGTTACTACTACCTGCTGTCCAACCTCATCACCATGCTTGAGACCTGGGTGATCAGGAAGTGGTTCGTCAATGCTGATGAGATCCGCGCAAAACTGAAGGCCACCGAGGGCAAGAAGATGCCGAAGAGCAAGTGGCAGCAGCGTCTTGAGGAGGCTCAGAGGATGCAGGCGCAGATGCAGAGGGAGCAGCAGAAGAAGGGTCGCCGCTAGTTTTTTACGAATATGATAGAAGAGAATCTAAGGACTATCCAAAAGGAACTGCCATCAGGAGTCAAGCTGGTGGCAGTTTCCAAATTCCATCCTTTCGAGGACATACTGACAGCCTACCAGGCCGGACAGCGCCGTTTCGGTGAGAACCGTCCGCAGGAGTTCGCCCAGAAGGCTCTCCAGCTGCCGCAGGACATCGAATGGCATTTCATCGGCCATCTTCAGACCAATAAACTGAAGCTGGTCCTTCCGTACGCCTCGCTGGTGGAGTCCGTGGATTCCCGTCACCTTCTGGATCTGATCGACAACTGGGCTTCGGTCAACTCCCGTGTGGTCAATGTGCTGCTTGAGCTCCATCTGGGTGCCGAACTCACCAAGGGCGGCCTCTCCGAGCAGGAGATAGAGTCCATCCTTGATGAATATGCCGCCGGACGTTCCTACACCCATGCCCGCATACACGGCCTCATGGGCATGGCCACCAACACCGACGACACCACAGTCGTGGAGTCGGATTTCGCCCGCATCCAGTCCTTCAAGCAGCGTTTGGATGCCCGTTATCCTCAACTGACCGACTTCACGGAACTTTCCATCGGCATGTCCCACGACTGGCCCCTGGCCGTCCGTCACGGCGCCACCATAGTCCGCATCGGCACCTCCATCTTCGGCCCGAGACAGTACTGATCCCTCAGCCCTTTCCTCCTTTTCCTCCTTCTCCCTTTCCTCCTTTTCTTCCTTCGCCTTTTCCTCCGCACGCCGGTCTCACCTACCGCATGCGGGGTTCGCTCTGGTTTCATCTTGTGTACAAATCCTTCATTCCACACATTTCGTACACCAGAATGCATTGTGGTGTACCAACCGCTTCCTTCGCCCCGTTCCGTGCCTCAGAAGCCCCTTCTGTGTACCAACTATGCCCCTGATCCCGTTCCGTACCTCGGAATCCCTTCCCGTGTACCAACCGTGTCCCTCCATCCCGTTCCGTACCGCAGAAGCCCCTCCCGTGTACCAACCGTGTCCTCCATCCCTTTCCGTACCTCAGAAGCCCCTCCTGTGTACCAACCGTGTCCTCCATCCCGTTCCGTACCTCAGAAGCCCCTCCCGTGTACCAACCGTGCCCTCCATCCCGTTCCGTACCGCAGAAGCCCCTCCCGTGTACCAACCGTGCCCCTCACCTCGTTTTGTGCCGAGAATCAACCTTATTTGAACCGAACTCTGCTCACAATATTAGGCGAATGGCAGTCATTTGTTTTTGTCTGCGCTTAAGGGAAACAATGAGTCCACTTCGTACTGTGTCAAGCCAAGCGTGCGACGGATCTGCCCGTTGGATGAACGGTAGTCGTAGTGGAGTTTTCGTGCCAGATCCAACTTCTGAGCCTTGCTTAAATCTTTCAAGGCATTTAGCCCGTAGCCGGACTTTACAATCTTGGTTACCTGTGTAAATAGTTCAGTGTCTGTAAGAAACTCTCCATCGTCAATCTCGGCGGCCAATTCGCAGTAGGCCTCTACGTTCTTGCTGACCATAGAAAAATAATGATGCGCATCTCTGAATATCGCCATTCCAAATATGATCGTACAATAGGATTTTGGGGCGATATAGCCATCAATCATTTTCCAGTCTCCTGGAAGTTTAGGTGCACGACCTCTGAACATCTTTCGTCTTGGTCCGGTGTAGAGCTCTGAATATGTTTTTTCCAGTGGAAGTTGTGTGAAGTAATAACCTCCTGTTCCCCACGGATAGCTGAACGGTGTGTAATTGGGATCCGCCACGTAGCCGTTTCTGTTTGTGTAGATGATGTTGTTTCTCAGAGATTGAAGATCTTTGATCGGTTTTATCGTCAGCTTTGCTTTCTTGATTCCAGAAATAGATCTGGAAATCCGTCTCCGGATAAACTCAAAGAATGCTTGGATGACTGACTCGCTACCGGAAATCACGAAATGAAAATGATTGTTCATCACTTCAAAAGCGATAATCCTTAATTCCGGGAACTTGTCCGCAGCCTGAGCTATTACGTTCATCGCAAATCTTAATTCATCAGAGCCTGTAAAGAGAATCGGGGTCTCTTTCCCTGATGTGTAAGCGTGCCAATAAGGCCTGGCACTAAAGAACGTTGCCTCGCAACTTCTTTCCTTTTCATTGTAATTCTTCATAGTTGTCGAATATCTCAGTTAATATTGTAATCGTTAATCTTATAATTACGTCTCCCTTGTACCTGCATTCTCTTTGGATTCGTTCGTACCCCAGAGGCCCATCTCCTGTACCGAATACGTTTCGGAGTGCGGTTCGTACCCCAGAGGCCCATCTCCTGTACCGAACACGTTTCGGAGTGCGGTTCGTACCCCAGAGGCCCATCTCCTGTACCGAACACGTTTCGGAGTGCGGTTCGTACCCCAGAGACCCTTCTCCTGTACCGGACACGTTTCGGAGTGCGGTTCGTACCCCAGAGGCCCCTCTCCTGTACCGAACACGTTTTGGAGTGCGGTTTGTACCCCAGAGGCCCATCTCCTGTACCGGACACGTTTCGGAGTGCGGTTTGTACCCCAGAGGCCCTTCTCCTGTACCGAACACGTTTCGGAGTGCGGTTCGTACCCCAGAGGCCCTTCTCCTGTACCGAACACGTTACGGAGTGCGGTTCGTACCCCAGAGGCCCATCTCCTGTACCGAACACGTTTCGGAGTGCGGTTCGTACCCCAGAGACCCTTCTCCAGTACCGAACACGTTTCGGAGTGCGGTTCGTACCCCAGAGATCCTTCTCCTGTACCGAATTGTGCCGGGAGAGTTTTCGTGCCTCAGAAAGCTTGATACTGTGCCGGGTGCATCCCAATAAATGTACTATGTGGCTATTGGCTTACGGTAAAATGGCTCTCTTAATGTCAATACGTGTGGCGGAGAAACAAAAAAGCGAGTCAGGTGCGATATGACCTAACTCGCTTTGCGGATTCTGTGCTCCGCGGCATTCAGTATTGTCTTTATGAATATTCAGTAACGTGTAATGGCTGATTGCCATAGAATACGGTAATACTCAATTGGCATCAGACATCGCGTCTGTTATATTCATAAAGAATATTCATTCCCTACAGTGTGCCGTTCTCGGCCTTCTCGATCATTGTCTTGTTGGCGGTGATGTAGATCTCCACACGGCGGTTCTGGGCGCGGCCCTCCTTGGTGGAGTTGTCGGCTACAGGCATGGAGTAGGACTTGCCCTCGGTCGTCATGCGTGACGAGGCGATGCCGCAGTTCTTCAGATAAGTGGCTACCGACTGAGCCCTTTCGTTGGAGAGGCGCTCGTTGACAGCGTCTGAACCGGTGTTGTCGGTGTGGCCGTAGATGGTGATGTCGGTGTCCTGCATGTCACTCATCTTGGTGGCGAACTGTGAGAGCTCGTTCTTGGAGGTCTGTGACAGGGTCGAGCCGTTTGTCGGGAAGAGAATGCCGCTGTTGAAGGTGACCTTGATGGCCTGGAGTCCGTTCTGATCCTGTACAGTCTCGACCTTGGCGTTCTCAAGTGCCTCAAGCTCAGCTGCCTTCTTGTCCATCTTCTTGCCGATGACAGCGCCTGTGCCCGCGCCTACAGCCGTGCCGATGGCGGCGCCGATGGCGGCACCCTTGCCGTCACCGATGGCGGCGCCGATTCCGGCTCCGATGATGGCTCCTGCTCCGGAGCCGAGGAGCGTCCCCTGTCCTGTCTTTGACATTGTGCCGCATCCGGAGAAGACCATTGCGGCGCACATGAATGATAAAACGACTTTTTTCATGATGTGGTACCTTTTCGCGCGGTCAGGACCAATAAGCCTGAATCAGCGCATTTTGTTTAATAATAATGCTTTTTATCTAGCCCTGGAGGCCACCTTCAAGGGTTGTGATGTTCTTGTAAAATGGCTGATAAAAAAAGCCAGGCCCCAAGGCCCGGCCTTTCTTATCAGCAAATATAAGAATTATTTTGCGATAACACGTGCCATCTCAAGCACCTTGTTGGAGTAGCCCCACTCGTTGTCGTACCAAGCGCAAACCTTCACGAATGTAGGATCGAGCTGGATACCGGCCTTCACGTCGAAGATAGAGGTGCGGGCGTCGTTGCGGAAGTCGGTGGATACAAGAGCCTCGTCGGTGTAGCCGAGAACGCCCTTGAGCTCGCCTTCTGAAGCAGCCTTCATGGCGGCGCAGATCTCATCGTAGGTGGCTGGAGTGTTGAGCTCGCAGGTAAGGTCTACGAAAGAAACGTCTGATGTAGGAACACGGAGAGACATACCGGTAAGTTTGCCGTTGAGTTCAGGAAGAACCTTACCTACAGCCTTGGCTGCACCTGTTGAGGAAGGAATGATGTTCTCGAGGATTCCACGACCACCTCTCCAGTCCTTCTTAGAAGGTCCGTCAACGGTCTTCTGGGTGGCGGTAGCGGCGTGAACGGTTGTCATGAGGCCTCTCTTGACACCGAACTTGTCGTTGAGCACCTTGGTGATAGGGGCAAGGCAGTTGGTGGTGCAGGAAGCGTTGGAGATGATGTCCTGGCCAGCGTAGGTCTTGTGGTTCACACCATAGACGAACATAGGGGTAGCGTCCTTTGAAGGAGCAGACATGATGACTTTCTTAGCGCCGGCCTGGATGTGCTTGCGGGCTGTCTCGTCAGTAAGGAAGAAGCCTGTTGACTCAACAACTACGTCAGCCTCAACCTCGTTCCACTTGAGGTTTGCCGGATCCATCTCGGCGGTGACACGGATCTTCTTGCCGTTTACCACGAGGTGTCCGTCCTCAACCTTCACATCGCCTTTGAACGCTCCGTGAACAGAGTCATATTTGAGCATGTAGGCGAGATACTCTGGATCGAGAAGGTCGTTGATTCCTACAACCTCGATGTCGTTTGAGAAGTTCTCAACAGCGGCACGGAATACCATACGGCCGATACGGCCAAATCCGTTAATACCAAGTTTTACCATTTTAAATAGATATTAAATGAGTTGTTAATACAATCTACTACTAAACTAAACCGCAGTCTTCCACAGCAAAAGTGGTGCAAAATTATTAAAAAAATGCGGAATTTAATATATTTGTAGACTAAAATATTAATAGAATGTCTGAAGTACTGAATATACTGCTGACAAATGATGATGGCTATCGTGCTGCGGGCATACATGTTCTGGCAGAGATAATGTGCCAATTTGGCAGTGTGACGGCGGTCGCGCCAAAATTTCACCAGTCGGGGATGTCGATGGCGGTGTCGATGGGCGGCAAGGCAATCGCCTACAAGGAATTACCGTCAGAGGACGGGGCGCGGTGGTCCTACCTTGACGCGACCCCGGCAAGCTGCGTCAAGTACGGACTGGACGAGGTTTTCTGGCCCGGCAAGCCTGACGTGGTGGTCTGCGGGATCAACCACGGCTCGAACGCGGCCACCGCGGCGAACTATTCGGGAACCCTCGGCGCGGCGGAAGAGGCGGCGCTTAACGGAATATTGAGCGTCGGTGTCTCTCTCGACACCATGAGTCCCGACGCGGACTTTTCCGTGGTCAAGGAATTTTTCCCTGAAATATTCAGGGCCATCCTTGCGAACCGGCCGTCGCGAGGAGGAATATTCTATAATGTCAATTTCCCGAATATTCCCGCATCGGCGGTCAAGGGCATACGGGTCGGCCATCAGGGAATGGGTCATTGGGAAAAGGAGTTCAAGCCTTGGAACGCTGATTCCTTTGCCGCGAGAGGCCTCCGCCCGGAGGACCTGGGGCATACTTCGTCTCCAGTTGCGGAGAAAGGGGAGAGACTCTACATGATGGTGGGGGACTTCAAGGATGACTCGCCTGCGGACGACAGGCTGGCTGACCACCACATCATTTCGGAGGGCTACATCTCGGTAGTCGCCCACAACATCGACAATACCGACAGGGAGGAGATCGCCCGCCTGGACGGACTTGGGTTCAACAAGAATTTTTAAGGATTGCGTAGGCGCCGGGAGCGTCTTATGAATATGTCTGCGGACGGCACGGTCCGCGTTACGGGATAGATTATGCGTTATTACATCATAGCAGGCGAGGCGTCAGGGGATCTGCACGGATCCAATCTCATGAGGGGGCTCTATGCCGAGGATCCTCAGGCGGACATCCGTTTCTGGGGAGGAGGGCTGATGGACGAGGTGTACCACGGACATCAGGACGGAACGGGTCTTGTCAAGGACTATAAGGACGGAGCCGTCATCGGGTTCACCCAGATACTGATCCATGCGAGGGCCTTCGCTAAAAGGTTCACGGACTGCACGTCCGACATCCTGGCCTGGAAGCCCGACGTGGTGATTCTGATTGACTATCCGGGCTTCAATTTCAGGGTTGCCGAGTTCGCCCACAAGGCCGGGTTCAAGGTCTTCTACTACATCGCCCCGAAGGTCTGGGCCTCCAGGGAGAGCCGTGTCAAGAAACTCAAGGCCTATGTGGACAAGCTCTTCATTGTCTTCCCGTTCGAGATTCCGTACTTCACGAAAAAAGGTGTCGGCTTCGTCTACAAAGGCAATCCGTTGATCGACGCGATCGACAATTCGGCGGCGTTCAGGGAGACGCGGGAGGAGTTCCTTGCCAAGACCGGGCTTCCTGACAGGCCGATGATTGCCCTGCTGGCCGGCTCCAGGAACGGCGAGATCAGCTCGATGATGCCGACCTTCATGGAATTCGCCGACAGGCTTCACGCCATCCCTGAATATTCAGACTACCGCTTTGTGGTCGCCGCCGCGCCGGCACGGTCGGAGGCGGACTATGCCAGGTACGTTGGGGACAGGGAATATGTCAGCGTCGTCTTCGGCCAGAGTTACGCCGTGATGCGTCACGCCAAGGCCGCTGTCGTGAATTCCGGCACGGCCTCGCTGGAGTGCGCCCTGATCGGGACCCCGCAGGTCGTGGCCTACAAGGGGGCGGAGATCAACTTCTTGATTGCCAAGTCCATCATCAAGATACGTTACATCAGTCTCGGCAATCTGATTCTTGACCGGATTTGTTTCCGGGAGCTTCTCCAGTACTATTTCACGCCGGAGAACGTGCTGAACGAGGTCCGGAGGATGATCGAGGATGAGGAGTATCGTTCCACGATGCTGTCCGGCTATCAGGAGATCCGTGACGCTCTCGGTGGAGAGGGCGCTTCGGCTGCTGTGGCAAGAGCGATGATTGAAGAATTAAGAAAGTGACCAAAGAACAGGATATTAACACATTGAATATGAAAAGAATAGCATTGATCGCATTGATGATTGTGGCCGGAACCGTGGCTGCGTATTCGCAGACAGAGCAACAGCTGCCGACTGAAATTTACGTTGAAGGCGCGAAGAACCATGTCCAGGGAATCGCCTACGACAGCTCCGCCGGCAACATGTACTTTTCTTTCACGACCAGCTTCATCAAGACGGACATGGAAGGAAAGGTTGTGGGTTCAATAGACAGGATCCAGGGACATCTTGGAGCGATGACATTCAATCCTTCGGACAGAAAGGTTTACGCCTCTCTCGAATGTAAGGACGATGTCATCGGAGCCGGACTTTCCTCTTTCGCCAAAGGCAGGTCGATGTTCTACATCGCCATCATCGATGTGGACAAGGTGACGGAGGTCGGCATGGACTCGGAGGACAATGACGCATTCAGGATCGTCTGCGTGAAGGATGCCACGAGGGACTACCACATGACCGGTTTCGCCGACAAGGAATATGAGCATTTCTATGGCTGCTCCGGAATCGACGGCGTGACGATCGCCCCGAAACTCGGCAAGAAAGGCGGAAAGAACTATCTCTATGTGGCTTACGGCATCTACGGCGACCTTGGCCGCAACGACAACAACCATCAGGTGCTGCTCCGCTACGACATCAGGAAGCTTAATGAATATGCAGGGAAGGTGAAGTTCGGGGATTTCTATGGGGAAGGTCCGGACAAGCCTTTGGACAAGTATTTCGCCTACACCGGCAACACGAACTGGGGTGTGCAGAACCTGGCTTACGACGCGGAGACGGGGAAGATGTTCATGGCTGTGTACAAGGGGCGCAAGAGCATATTCAAGAATTATGACTTGTTCGTGTTTGACGTGGCTGAAAAGCCTGTCAAGAAGTCGTTGGCCGGTGTCCTCTACGACAGGACGAAGCATAAGGTGATTGGTTCGCGGGAGAATCCTGTTTCCGGCTTTTACTTCAAGTACGGTTCCACCGGTATTTGTCCAGTGGGCGGCGGGCTGTACTATTTCGCGGAACCGGGAAAGAGTTCCGTCACCGGCAACCAGTACTCCAGGACCCGACTTTACCGCTGGACCGGTGATCCGGACACCCCGTTTGAGAGATTGTAGTGCTGCCTAAGCCACAAAACATCTAAGTGCTGATCCGGTAAATTTGTTGGTAAATTTCATCGCAGGGTAGTAAATTTCGTGTGTCTGACGAAATCTACTACCCTGCTTTTATTGTCCATTGGAAGGTGTTGTCTAAATTTACGATTGAATTTTAACACAACACCTTATGACAAGTTTTTTAGAAAGGGTCGGCGTCGGGATTGTTCTGCCCCTGTGTCTGTTGATGTCCTTCGGATGTGCGGACTACTCCCCGGACATCGACAACATCCACAAGAGGCTTGACGCCATGGAGGACAACCAAATCGCCACCATCGAGAGTCAGGTCGTCTCGGTCAACTCCTCGATTTCCAATTTTGAGAAGGCCGATGCGGATCTGAAGGAAATGATCGCGAACCTTCAGAAGGCAGCTGGGGAGTTTGAGAAAGCAATCTCGGAGAACAGGGAAAGCATCTCAGCATTGAAGACCGGCCTTGAGAAAGCGGTCGAGGATCTTAAAAACAGCGACAGGGCGGACAAGGAATATGTCCTTGACTCCCTCGGCAAGGCCAAGGTCATGCTGCTTGCGTTGCTGGAGTCGGAGAAGACCGAGTTGAATGGCAAACTGACTTCAATCAACAACACCATCTCGTATCTTCAGAAAAAGGATGCCGATCTTGAGAAGAAAATTACGGATTTGAGAATCTACATCGACAAGGAACTGAAGGAGACCAAGGACTGGGCTAATGCGACATTCATGACTTTGGACCAGTATAACGCCATTGTGGACCAGCTCGGCGGGATCGAAGGCGAGATAGCTGGCCTCAAAACCTCGATGACTAACCTTGAGACCCGTCTGACGGAGAAATATTCAAAGGATCTGAAGACAGCGTCGGATGGAGTGAAGTCAAGGCTTGGCGAGGAGGTCGATGGTCTGAATGACAGGATCGACAAGGTGGTCTCAGACATCACCAAGGCCTACACCGACGCCATCGCCACTTTCCGTGAGGAAATGGAAAAATGGTGGAACGAAAGCCTGAAGAAAGCCATCGATGACAGCGAGGCCTCTATGAAATCGTGGGTGAACAGCACTTTGGACGGCTACTGGACGATCGCCCGGACCAAGGATTCCCTCAAGGCGCTTAATGATGACATTGAGAATCAGCTTGAGGCGCAGAAAAAACTGTTGAATGATTTGATCAGTGAAAACGCGGGGGATATTACTGCTCTTGAGGACAGGCTGAAGAAAGTCAATGATGACCTTAAGGCGTTGGCGGATCGTTTCCCGGTCTTCACGTCTGACTTGAACAAGGCGAAGGAGGATCTTACCATTGCCTACAAGAAAGCAATCGAGGATGCCATCACTGATTTCAAGGGTGTTTTTGAGGCTACGATCAAAGCTCGTGTTGATGCCGCGTATGACAGTTTCACGAAAGCATTTTCGACAAAAGAGGCTGAAATGAGGAGGGTGATGGCTTCTATCAATAGCGATCTCGCTTCCCTTGATTTCGCTGGCCTTATTTCCTCCTTTGACTCCGTGATGCAGTCTCTGGCGTTTGTCCCGACGAGCGATGACGGGAGTGTGATTCTCTCCTACAACGTCGAGTCTTTGGAAAAGACCATCGATGTATCTCTGGAGATCCGCCCTGAGCGGCTGCTGTCCTCAATAGGAGCCGCTGATGTGTCGGCGTATGCGTTGCTCACAAAGACAAGGGCTTCGGTCGGGGATGAGGTCGCTCTGAAGGTTCAGAGAATCACCAAGGCAAAGAACGGAGTCCTGAATGTCAGGATTGAGCCCGGGGTACTGTTGGATGACTTTATTGCAGGACGAGTCTCCGCCGGTTTCAGGGTCGTTGTCCGTGACGTTTCCACACGGTTCATTCCTTTGAAAGTCGCGAAAATAAGACCGCCTTTGATCCAATATACCACAGTGTCCGGAAGAATGATTGAGATTTCTTCATATTTATCAGCCTTTGACGCGAATAAAAATAAGTTGGGCATAGTGCACACCAAGTATGGAGAAATAGGCTTTGACGGTGAGGTTGACAAAGTGAACCTTTTTTGGAGTTATAGTGATAAGGAATCTGCTGACTTGAAGACAGTCAAGCTCCTCAAGAAAGTAAAGCCTGATTACTATATATATTTTAGAGGCTGTAATCTTCTTGAAGAGGCGGATCTTGAGTTATTGGACGTGTCGGCGGTCACTAATTTTCAACATTCCTTTTATAATTGTAGTAAGCTGACTACAAAATCGTTGAAGATCTCATCCTGGAAGCCTCAGAACCTTGAATTTACCAACTATACATTCTATGGATGCTCAGGGTTGACTTCCTTGGATTTGTCCAAATGGAAAATGGATAAGGTGATTAGCGTGCCTGGAATGTTCAATGGATGTTCATCTCTTGAGACGTTGGATTTGTCAGGTTGGAATTTGGAAAAAGCATATTTTCACGATGTCAGTGATAATTATGGAAAGACAGAGAGGTGTATGTTCTATGGTTGTAAGAAATTGAAGACCATAAGAATGGTAGGCTGCAGCAAAGCCACTATGGATCTGGTCAAGCGTGATCTTAAGGTGGCCGGCATAAATCCTACAATTGTGACAAAATAACCCTAAAAAGGAAGAATCAATGAATATCAAGAGAATATTACCGGCTCTTTTGAGCGTGATCCTGCTGGTGTCCTACGGGTGCGCTGACTATGATGCTGAGTTCAAGCGTGTGGATGACCGCATCGATGAAATCGAGAGTAATCGCATCCCGTCCATCGACAAGCAGCTCGAGAAGATAAACGCTTCACTTCCGGAGTTGGAGCGGACAGATTCGGAAATCAAGAAGATGATCGAGTCCTTGGACAAGACCGCCGATGATCTTCGCAAAGACATCGGTGAGAACGAGAACCGCGTTTCCGAGGTTCGCTCTGAACTCGAAAAGGCTGTGAAGGAACTCCAGGACAGTGACAAGACCAACAAGGAGGAACTGATCACTGCCATCAATGAATCCAAGGCTACCGTCTTGGCCAACCTTGAGGCGATGAGGACGGAAATGCAGGGCAAACTGTCCGACATAGATGAGATGATCTCTGATCTGAAAGATAAGGATCAAGAATTGGAGAAACAGATTTCTGTTCTCAAGACCTATGTTGATGATGAATTGAAAGGCATCAGGGACTGGGCCACAGCCACATTCGCGACGTTGGAGCAGTATAATGGTATTGTGGAACGGATTGGAGGGATCAACACGGAGATGTCTGGACTGAAGAAGTCTTTGTCTGACCTTGAGACCCGCCTGACAAACAAGTTCGACGAGGATTTGAAAAAGGCGGTCAGTGACCTTGAGTCAAAAATCGGAGAGGAAGTCTCCGGTCTTAATGACAGGATAGACAAAGAGGTATCAAATCTTACACAGGCTTACACATCGGCTATAGCCAAGACTCGCGCAGAGATTGAAAGCGCATGGACGGAAAAGGTTAAGACCTCTCTTGAGGAATTGGAAAAGTCCCTTAAACTCTGGGTGAACGAGAAACTTACGGCCTATTGGACGATTGAGGAGACAAAAGCGGCTCTTGAGGCTCAGAAAAAGGATCTTGAAAACCAGTTGAAGGCTCAGGAAGCCTATCTGAAAGAATTGATTGACGCTAATGCGGGAGAGATCAAGGACCTGAAAGAGGCTCTGACAGAGACCGAGAACACTCTTGCGGACAACGCCAAGAGCCTGGATGACTTGTTCGCGGAGCTTGAGCAGGCAAAAAAGGACATCAAGGCTGCTTATGAGGCCGTGATAAAGGATGCCATCACATCGTTGGAGGGCATTCTTGACGATGAGCTTGATGACAAGATAGAAAGCCTCAACAACAGCATTGACGAGAGAGTCGAGGCATTGGAGTCAAGGATTGAGAAATGCAAGGATGACTTGGCTTTGATAATAAAGGATGTTGAGGACGCGCGGACTAAGATAAGAAACGTGATATCATCGTTTGTATATTTCCCGACATATTCAGATGGATCGGTTGAGGTCTTCTGTGAAGGTGTCAAGAAGTCTCTGACATTGAAATTCGAGGTCCGTCCGTTCTCTGCCGCCGAGGCTCTGAATGTAGGCAATGTGTCGATCCTCACTCAAAGCGTGGAGCCAAAAGATAATGTTATTTCTCTTAAGTTGAACGGAATCGCAAGCACCGGGAACGGCATCGTTCTGATGGACATAGATGCTTCCGACCTTCCTCTCGTCTTTACAAATGGTTCTAGAAAGTTCAACGTTCTGGTGTCAATAAAGGATGCTTCCAAAGGTTGGGATATGATTTCCGGTTTTATTCCTATTGTCCCTGTTGTGGTGACAAACCCTTAAGAAAAAGACTGGTATGACTGTTAACATTAGAGAAAAATGAAAGAATATATTGGAAAAATAAGACTGGTCTTGATGAGTGTGGGTCTTGCCGCAGCTTTCGGCTGCGCGAACTATGCTCCGGACCTTGATGAGATTCATGAGGATCTGAACGGAAAGGATGCGTGGGTCACATCCATAAACCAGCAGATTGAGAAGATCAACGCTTCCATTCCGAAGTTGGAGCAGACCGACAAGGACATGAAGGACATGATCGGTTCCCTGGAGGAGACCGCCGGCGATCTCAGGAAAGCTATCACGGAGAATGGGAAACGGATTTCAGCAGTGAAGTCCGACCTTGAGAAAGCGGTGGAAGAATTGAGGAAAAGCGACAATGCCAACAAGGAAGAACTTATCAGGGCAATAGAACAAGCCGAAAAAGAGGTTCTTGTGACTCTTGAGACAATGAAGTCTGAGATGAACGTGAAATTGTCAGACATAGGCGGCGCGATCTCCGACCTGAAAAAGAAAGATGCGGATTTGGAAGGCAAGATCTCGGATTTGAAATCGTATGCCGGAAAAGAATTGAAAGGCACTGAAGATTGGGTCAAGGCCACTTTCGCGACTTTGGAACAGTACAATGACATCGTGGAGCAAATCGCTGGCATTGATATCGAAATCGCCGGATTGAAGACCTCAATGACTGATCTTGAGGAGCGTCTGACAAAGAACTTCACAGAGTCGTTGAACAAGACTGTCAGCGATCTGGAATCAGCTGTCGCTGACGAGGTCGCCGGGTTGAATGACAGAATCTCAAAAGAGGTTGCAGATCTGACAAACGCTTTCACCGAAGCCCTCTTAAAAGCCCGGAACGAGATTGAGGCAGCCTGGGAAAAGAACCTTAAGGATTCGGTGAATGATTTGAAGTCATCCCTTGAGTCTTGGGTGAATGATAAATTTAAGGCTTACTGGACGATTGAGGAAACGAAGGCGGCCCTTGAGACTCAGAAAAAGGCTCTTGAAGGTCAATTGCTTGTGCAGAAAACCGCTTTGGAGGAAATGATCAAGGCAAATTCGAAAGACATCGAGGATCTGAAGGCGGCCTTGGCCGTGACCAATAAGGCGATTGAGGACAACGCGAAGGAGATCGAAGGCTTGAAGTCGGATTTGGATGAGGTCAAGGCAGAGGTCAAAGAGGCGTATGAGAGAGCCATCAGAGATGCGATAGCCTCCCTGCGAAATGAGTTGTCTGCGGACATCACGGCCGCGATCAATGATGCGGACAGTAAGGTTCAGGGCGAGATTGATCGAATGAGTTCGGAAATCCGGAAGATGGAGAATAAGATAACACAGGCTCAGAATGCTGTCAACAAGGTGCTGTACAGAATACAGTCTTTGGTTTATGTCCCTTATACCGAGGATGGAGTAGCTGTAGTGACAAGATATGGCTCGGGTTCCATTGTGAAATTCGTGACGTTGGAATTCGAGGTACGGCCTTCCTCCGCGCTGTACTATCTGAAAAAGGATAACATTAAGATAACGGCGCATTATCCGAATAATGAACAGAAGGATCTTTACATAAATAATGACAATGACTTTAAGGTGTATGGCGGTTATATTGTCATCAAGGTGAACGCCACCTACATCTCTGATTCGTTTGTGCGGGGCGAGATGGCAGCCTTCGCCAGAGTCCACATCGAGAACGAGACGATGGGCTGGAATCTGTCGTCTGAATATATTCCTTTGAGGATGGCTGAATGAGCGGTTGAGAGCAACACTTTGATGAATAAACAACTTCGACATCATTCCTCTTAAAACCGTGGATGGCGCTTTGGGGCCGGACATGATCAACGGTCATGTGTATGTCGAGATGGACGACGGCCTGAAATGGGCCACCTGTAACGTGGGCGCGGACAAGCCTGAGGAAGTCGGGGCGCTTTTCGCCTGGGGTGAGACGACACCGAAGGCCACGTATTCACTGGACAACTACAAATGGTACAAGGATGGGAACTACACCAAGTACAATTCCACAGACGGCAAGCAGATTCTGAGCAAAGAGGATGATGCCGCCACCGCCAACTGGGGAGGGACTTGGCGTACTCCGACCAATAATGACATCTTTAAACTTTAGGATTATTGTAAGTGTTCATGGGATGATGCAAGAAACGGATATGTCCTGACAAGTGAATCTCCTGGTTATGAAGGTAACACCCTCTTCTTCCCGTCACCGGATTATAATCCGACCATTTACAAGGGATTGTACTGGACCTCATTTGTGAATGTGAATAGGCATGTGGAAAAAGCGGATGTTATTTCCAGGATCAAGAGCAATGGAATGGTTGGACTCTCGTCAGCCCCTCGCCACCTCGGTCTGCCGATCCGTCCTGTGTCGTTTTAGTGCATGCGGTCAACCTCGGAGCCGTCGGCGACAAGGCCTGTCGGAGTGACGGGGATCAGCGTTTCATGACGCTTAGATCCACAGGCCCCGGAACGCCTTTCACGACGGCCTTGTCGGTGAACTGCCAGAAGGTCCAGCCGTCGAAGTCCGGCCTGTCCTTCTCGTAGTGGGCTATCCAAACAGGATAGTTGTCCGTGATCCTCTTGCTGAGCCAGTCACGGGCAAAGGAAGACCCCGTGTAGACAATAGGCTTTTTACCGTAGTGACCCTCAATGGTTTCCAGCCATTTGAGGGCATCTTCGTTCAGTTTCTTCATCGACCCTCCCCGGTGGATGGTCTCGATGTCCAGAACAGGAGGCAGATCCTTGAACCTCAGGTCGCCGACAGTCTTGATGAACAGTTCGGCCTGGATCTTCCCGTCCTTTGAGCTCCGGAAAAAATGATAGGCTCCGCGCCTGAGTCCGGACTTTCCTGCGTTCCTCCAATTCTTCCTGAAGTCCCTGTCCACCATCGAGGCTCCTTCCGTAGCCTTGACGAACACGAAGCTGACAGGCCGGATGTCCTTGGCAAGATGATGGTCCCGGATCGTTCTCCCGCGCCGGTCGGTCATCACGAACAGCGAGTCCCAGACGATCTCTCCGCCGTTGTGATGGGAGATGTCGATCCCGAAGCGCCAGTCTCCCGGAGGAACCTTTGTCCCGGTCTCGTAGTTCGCGGCGCTGTTGTTTTTTATGAATATGAACGTGAGCGCCAGGACTAACGCAAGGGAGATCCCGACGGCGGTCCAGACCCCGAGAGTCACCTTGCGGGGTTTCCTTTTCTTCCTTACGGTACGTCTCACGGCGCTTTTCCCTGTCTTGCCGGCGGCACTCTTCCGAGGCCGGCTTCCGCCTTGGGCTTTTCCGGATTGTCCGTTTATGTTGTGGCCACTCTTCGCCTGGGGCATATTCATGGGCATTAGAATCACGGCGACAGCCACCGCTACGCAAAATTAATGAATATTTCTCACTATCTTTGCAGTTTGATAATCAATTATTCCGTATCTGATTGATACACAAATAGCGAATGCTATGATAGAAAATTATTGGTAACGATTTGGCGACTTTAGGATTGCACCTATCTTCTGCATTATGCTTTGTCAAACAACTCTGATACAAAAGTAGCCAAATTCCTTGATTGAGCCAAGGAGTTTAGCTACTTTTAAATTAAACTTTCCCTAATAAATGAATAATTCTTGCCTTAATATTTTCGTAAGTTGCATTTAATTTATTTTTTGCAGCCTTGGTTAGCCTTGATGTATGAGACATTGCATCTCTTATTGGTTTGTATTCTTGTGCATCACGATGCAAACTTGCTTTTTTTATTTCTCCCTTAGAGACTGGCTCAACCATATAGGTTAAATCATCCATCGCAAAATAAGATAGGTCATTGTCATCCTCTCTTATGTCAAAACTTATATTTGCAGCATTCTTTGCATCTTCAGCTTTTTTTCTATATTCTTTTACTTTTTCTTCTCGTTTATCTCCCAATGCTATCCCTTTATCTGTAATGTATTTTCGTAAAAGGTTTTCCGATATAAAACATTCACCATATGAGGAAAAGTTAAATGTCGCATCTTCATCTAATTCGGAAACCCACTTCTCGACTTTCTTTTTGTTTGGTTCATTCGTACCTGTTGGAATAAAATCTTTAGATATTTCATTAAATAGTTCTTTAGACTTTCTTTCCTTGGGTGGAATACGTTTATTTTCAGAATCACCATCTTGCTTAAGTTCTATGCGCCATACATCCCAGTCCTCAATAATTTTCTTTAAAAGCTTTTCTACTTCTTTGAGCAAATTCAGAAATTTGGGGTCGTCTGAAACAACACCTTCTCTACTACTTGTAAAGCGGTCGTTTTCATCATCCAAGTCATTGTAATGTATCTGTCCGTAAAGATAACTTTCAACAATTCTTGCAGTAGGTATATGCTTTAAGATATCCTTTTCTCTTAACCTTCCGTTCACATATAAGTCTATGCTGACTTTCTCTTCTGATCCCCTAATTTTGAGCATTGAGGGCTTTTCGACAGATGCAATAAAACCGTTTATTGAAGAACTTTCAATCGATAAATCAGCTTTTCTTTTTAATGTATCTTGCTTCTCTAAGTAATCCCTTAAATAAGGATCATTAGGATTGTTTATCCTCCACAACAACTGAGTGTTATCCATCAATTCTTTTAGTTCTTCTAGCTTTATTTCATTATCATTTAATATTATGCTGAAACTTGAGTCCAATAAAGAGAAACGAAAATAGAGCGCCACCAACTTACGTATATACTCAATTCTATTCTTTATTCCATCATTGATTTCGTCAAAAAGAATAATAGTTCCATTAGAAAAGTCCTTATTGTATTTTTCTATTATTCCTTTAGATGGTTCTATAAGGCTATATTCATTTGCAGATACATCATCCTTTATAGCCTTATCTAATCCCGAGTTATCTATTACTCCTCCCACCAAGTCTGTATTTGCAGTTTTTGTTAAAACCGTTATTCTCTTGGCACATGATAAAAGAGCTAATTTCCCTATTCCTTTGCGCCCAATAAATGGTCGGCCTGACGCAGTAGAAGTTGCGTTATCTTTCCGCTTTGAATATCCGATTTTAAGAAATTTATTCTGAAAATCATTTTCGGTCATACCTAAGCCATCATCTTTAATGACAAGAGTATTATTATCCCTATCTATATAAATCCAAACTTTTTTGGCGTCTGCATCCCATGAATTTGATATAGCTTCTCCTAATACTGTAATAAAACTCCTATATAAGTTTCTCCCTAAATGATTTAGGATGCTGAGCGATATATTAAATGTATATGCCTTCATCTTATTACAAATTATTTATATGATTAGAAATGCTTTCTGCTATCACCTCTCCTAATTTTGGAGGAACAGCATTGCCAATATAGCGCGAAGCTTTTGTTATTGCAACACTTTCTTCATTTGGGAAAAATTTATACGACCTTGGGAAAGTTTGCAATAACGCTGCTTCTCTGATAGAGATAGCACGATTTTGCGTAGGGTGACCGAAACGTCCATTCCCAAGCCCTGTACATTGAGTAGTCATTGTTGGAGATGGTGCATCCCAAATCATTCTTCCATAAACACTCCCAAAAGACTTTCCTCCTGTTGTCTTATGGCATCTCAAAACAAGATGCTCTGGCCAATCTCTCCAACTTCCGCCATATGGGGTATGCTGTATTCGTTGTAAATTTAACGGAGTTAAATCTTTCGCTCTATGTAAAGGGTCGTTTATATCACATTCGCCAGAAGCAATGGCTGGTAAATGCTCTATTGTATCTCGTACTGTTACATAATTCTCCTTACTATGAGTTGGGGGAATCAATTTGATTTCTCCCAATCTGGATGCCAATAAAACTAAACGTTTTCGATTTTGAGGTATTCCATAATTAGGACAAAAGACTTTATTTACTTCCACATAATATCCACAATCACTTAAACAATCTATAAAATCTTGCAAAACAGGCTTTTCTTTGAAAGATAATATTTGAGTGACATTTTCCATTGTAACAATATCAGGAAGAACTTCTCTAACCAATCTACCAAATTCATACAATAAATCATATTTGTCTGGGTCCTTCTTCTTGTTCTTAAAAGCATAAGAAGAAAATGGCTGGCATGGTGCACAACCAGCTAAAACACGAATACTATTATTACTGAAATTAGCATTTATATCACCTGAACTTACCGTTTTAATATCCCTGTAATTGAATGTGGCTTCTGTATTTGCTTCGTATGCATATTTGCATGAGCCATCAAGGTCGTAACCAGCCTTAATTTTAAACCCCTTACACTTCATTCCATAACTAAGCCCTCCTATTCCACAAAACAGGTCTACGACTTCTATATTTGGTAAAATATTTAGTTGTTCTCCCATAACCAATTATTTTAACCTGACTTGAAAGTTCAACTTAAACGACAATGTTCCATCTATCTCCTTTACAATAGTAGCATACTCATGACGAGTTGTACTTGAACGCTCCAAATATGCATTTGAGAATAAATAATCCTCAAATCGGTTGCGGTCATAGAAATGGTAACAAAGTATCTCACCATCCTTTTTCACTACCAAGTAACCACCATTGGCGTCAAACCTGCCACTCCATGCTGTTGCCGGCATCATACCCAATGCTGCCGAAGTTAATAGATGTTTGATTTTGTAGGCATAAAATGGAGAAGTCTGCTCTATATCATATTTCAAGGGATTGGTTTCTGTAATCCTTTCCGCCAATTCTTTCAATGTTGAAACGCCGGTATTCTGTTGTTCCAATAATAAGTTTGCAATAATAACAGGCAAATCACCATCAAGCATAATAAGGTTGTTTCGGAATGTAGAATTGTCCACTTTGTCGAAAACCAATGACGCACCTTTCTTCTTTATGGCATCCACTCTTTCGATAACCTTATTACGTTTGGGATTGATGGAATTGATTGCTGTTATTTCATCATCTGACAAATTAGCTCCAGTTACTTTAAAGTTAAAATTGGTGGCTTTACTAGCATTCAATAGTGTCGAATCACCTCCTAATTGAGACTTAATGCTGAATCCCATTTCCGAGTTGATTTTTGTTCTGCGGTCATGCAATATGATGCGAATATCCGTCTTGTCAGAAGATTTTGCTTTCAATGAATGGCAATATATACTGTTCATGAACACTTCTATCTGAGGGACTCCAAAAGCTCCGTCATTTTCATTTATGGCTTTCAACAAGTTCTCTGCTTCGACAAGGAACACCGATGCCGGAACACGTAACAATTCCTCACCTGTAGGTGTCAGAATTACTACGTCTTTATCTTGCAGCCTATAATTATAATTTCCGTCTTTCTCTTGACGAAGAATCATAATGATTGGGTAGAAAAGGTCTTGAATTTTATTCAGATTTTGATCACCTGCATATACTTTCCCTTCTCCCAACAATTTGAGCAATGTGTAAATTTCACTCCATTCTCCTTTATTTCCTGTCAGTGCCATATTTCTTTATAATATCAGAAGTTATAATTTGATTACTTTTGATTATTTCAACACTTCCTGCTTCCGTAAAAGATTTATTTTTGAGATTCTTAATAAACTCATTAAACCCCTCTCCATCTGCTAATATTACATCATCTAAGCCCAACAAATACCCATTAAGCAAATCTTTCTTCGCACTCTCAACTTCCTGAGTCTCCATGGAGATAAGATAACACTGAGATTTTCTATGCACATACTTTAATGCAATTGCCTCCAAATCAGCTTGCTTCTTTCGCTCTCTAAGGCTTGTTTTCAGAGATATACTAATCGGACCTAGTTCTTTATTGTATAAAACCAAATCATATTCTACATTAGGAATAAAAGCAACTTTGGCTTGCAAATACATTGGTACTATATTTTCACGGACAAAAAGAGTGCTTATGATTAATTCAAAAATATTTCCATTCAATGAGTTATTAACAATCCCTTTATCCTTGTATGCTGTCCAATATTTTGAAACATACTCCGATGGTTTGTCATATTCAACATCCCAAAACGTTTTACCAGGGAATAAATCTTCAAAAACTTTCTCTGTTTTATTTCTCTTTCGGATTAGTTTTAAATTACTTAATATTCCCATATTGAATAGATTTTGATAGGTTAATTCTTTTAATGATTTCTTCAGCTGTGGCTTGGATTGCAGGAACAGCAACAGAATTTCCGAACTGTTTATATGCAGATGCATCAGCAACACCGATTATAAAGTTGTCCGGGAAACCTTGCAAACGGGCCCATTCTCTCGGTGTCATTCTTCGTAAGCCGTCTCGATTGATTTCTCCTTTAATATTGGTAACAGGGGTGAAGTCTTCAAGCCTGGTATCGATAACAAGATTACGTTCCCTTCCCATTCCTCCGACAACTATGGCATTTGCCACTCCGTTATCGGGAATTATTTCATAACCGAATCCATTGCCTTTGGCTGCGTGTCTCTCCTTATGTGCCACAAGCGTTTTGACATATTGGGTGGATAAGTAGTATTTGGCAGAAACGGTATGTTCTTCCTTGATGTCAGCGAATGTCTTGGTTTTATCTGTCGGTGAAGGATATGTAAATTCGGTTACATTTTGGTCTTTCCTGAAACCAACTATGTAAACTCTTTCCCTATGTTGTGGGACGCCGAAATTCATTGCATTCACTATTTGAGGGTCAGGAACATAGTAATCCAAGTCTTCTCTTAGAACTTTTAATATGGTCTGAATGGTCTTCCCTTTATCATGAATGAGTAATCCTTTGACATTCTCCAAAAAGAACGCTTTAGGACGCTTACGACGGATGATTTCAGCCACATCAAAGAACAATGTACCTCGCGTTTCTTCAAATCCCAATCTTTTACCGGCTAAAGAAAAAGCTTGGCAAGGGAATCCTGCACACAAAACATCAAAATCGTCCGGTATAAATGCTTTAGTAGTTTCTTTGGTAATATCACCGAAAGGAACTTCACCATAATTCAAAAGATATGTCTTTTGAGCTTGTGCATCCCATTCTGAAGAAAACACGCATTTACCTCCAAGATTTTGCATTGCCATTCTGAAACCACCAATACCGGCAAATAAATCTATAAATGTAAATTTAGGATTATCTGTTGGTAAAAACGGAACAGAGAATAAATCCGAGAACAATGAATATTGAACACTTACATCCGATACGCAATTGGGCTCAACGGTCTTTTGATGAACATTGTATATATCCTCTATCAATCCTTCGGCTTTGTTCTCATAGGTCTTGGCAGATTTATATCCTTGATTATGGAGATAATGAGATACTATCGCCATTTGTTCCTCAAACGGTATAATCGTTCCATCCTCATTCAATGAATGGGGACCATACATCTGCATCGATACTTTGCTACCGCCACACATTTGTGTAATGGCGATTTTATCGGGCGCTTTTGTTTTAGCGTTCATATAGTTCAAAATTCTATTTAAGCATTTATCGGATTCTTTGGTTATTTCCGTTTCCCAAAACCGAAAGACCGTCCAACCTTGTGCTTTTAATTGTTCATTTACTTCTTTGTCTCTCCTGATGTTCCGTTCAATCTTGGAATGCCAAAAATAACAATTACTTTTATGGTCGTTTTTACGTTCTTCCCAATTTCTTCCATGCCAAAATTCACCATCACAAAATATCGCAATTTTCATTTTTCGAATAACAAAGTCCGGTTTCCCAAAGACGGTTTTATCATTCTTGCGATATCTGACACCGGCATTCCACAACAATTTGCCAAACAAAAGTTCAAGCTTGGTACCTTTCCCTTTGTTTGCCGACATATTCTTATATCGTTGTTCTTTTGTCAGGTGGCCCATTATCTTTCTTGTTTTGAAAGCGGTATATACCACATCCAAGGTACAAAAGTACTTATTTAATTTGAAATTGAGGGTCTGCTGTGCCAACAAACATAAAAAAACATTGTTATTTTATCGAGAGATACCCAAATCTCCCGACTTCGGAGGGAAAAGTTTGCGGAATGCGGCAAGGTTTTCGGGAGTAACCCGGAAGGTTTTGAGTTACTCAAAACATACCTTGCCATGTTCCTGCGAATATCAAGTTTGAAGCAGCTCAATACATTTGGAGCGGCTGAAAACATACCTTGCTGTGTTCAGAAGAACACAAGTCTGAAGTTTCAATTCGTGGTTTGTAAACGGCGGGATTGCCATAGCATTGGCAAGCAATATGGCGGTTTGTCAAACTTGTGGGCGAGAAGGCTGTATAGCTTGCATGTGTGCCTGCCGTATAGCCGGCAGGTCAGCAAGCCGACCGGTCTGTGGCAAATATAGAATTGCTGTTTTTTTGAGGGAGGGATTCCCCCTCTCAAATGCAAAAAACGGATAGCGGAGCAATCCATGCTCTGCCATCCGTCTGAATTTTCTGTTTCCCATCGGTCGGTCATCTCCTCTATGGGTACTTTATATGTGCGGACTTGAAATATGCAAGTTTTTTCGAAACAATACTCTCGAAGTATGAGAGGAAGATTGTTCCGAAAACGGGTTTCCGCTTGAACTTGCAAATTTCAGATAATGTTCGCAACATATCTTTGTAGCCATAGAGGAATGAACGTATGATGGGAATTTACCAAAAAGCACGTATGAATAAAATTCTCAATTATGCCAGTACTTGCTTTTATTCATACATTCGTGCGCACGCACGTTCACAAATACGATATCAGTTCTCGGATTGGTTGTGAGTTTGTTTATAACATACTCTCTTACCCTATTTGCACCCAATGTTTCCAACCGAAAAGACAAAGCGACAATAAACGGCAGTGAGTAAACATCTATATTATTGCCGTTGGATAGTTTGATACACTTTTGCACTTCCCATTCGGTTATGATACCGCTTTTGTATATGGCTGTGATATTGGCTCTCAAAGTCGGAGATGTGATACCGAACAGGTTTATCAGTTCGTTTGTACTCATCCAAATATCATTGTTCGTTGTGCTAGGGAAATGGATTCTTCCGTATTCATCCATCTTTATGATATTTTTTTCTGTTTTCATTTTTAGAGGTTGTTAAATGGTATTGCATATCAAACTCTCCATCGATTCTATTTGCTTGGATAGGTTCTCTATGTCGTTACTTACTTTCTCGGCTGTAATCTTTGCATAAATTTGAGTGCTGCGTATGCTTGTGTGTCCCATCAACTTTGACAGCGTTTCAATAGGTACTCCGTTGGATAAACAAATAGTCGTTGCATAGCTGTGTCAGCTTTGATGCCAGCAGACGTTCTTATTGATTCCGCATAATTTGGCTACCGCTTTAATTCCATGTCGGCAATTGACATAACAAGGTACAGGCAACAATTTATTGCTTTCCGCCATTCCTTGATACTTCTCGATGATATGCTTGGCGGTATCGAGCAATCGGATATTTGTTTCAGTTCCCGTCTTTTGTCGATTGGTCTTAATCCATAAATGCCCGTCAAATGATGTCTGCAAATGGTCGGTTGTGAGATTATACATATCTCTCCAACTCAATCCGCTGAAACAACAGAAAATGAAGAGGTCCCTAATAAGCTCGTAACTTTTCTTCTTGAAAATGCCATTGATTAGCATTGTGATTTCTTCTTTGGTTAGGAATCCTCGTTTGGTTTCTTCCTTTGTAATACGATAAGCATAAAACGGGTCGCGTTGCAACCGGCCGTTGTTGATGGCTGTATATATGATATTGCGGAACGGCATCATATACGACCATACGGTATTGGTGCAATGATTCTTCTCGGTACGGAGGAACAACTCGAAATCGGTTATGAATGCCGGAGATAGTTCACGCAAGACAATATCACTTACCTTATAACGGTACTTGATGAACTCCTCCAAGTGGTTGTAAACGGTACAATACTTCCAATAACTGCGTTGGCTTTTCATCTTACCGACTTGTTTGGCATAATCTTCATTATGCTGTCGAAATACAGCAAGCAGGGTTTTATGGTTTTGTCCCATACCCAAGAATGCGTTTCTGACTTTTTCGGCTGATACATAACCATCCCTATCAATAATTTCCTGATAAGCCTTGTTGATGCCGACACGGATTTTATCCAACATCCTATTGGCTTCTTGTGCAACGATGCTTCTTCCCGACATTCTGCCGAGATTGACATTCCAAAACTTTTCCTCTACATCCAGTTTGCATCTGAATTGGAAAATCTTGCCGTTTACGGTGATGCGGCACATCACAGGCACAAGCCCGTTCTTCTTCGGGGCATTGCGTTTGAGATAGAATAATACTCTGAAAGTGCTTCTGCTCATAACTCTACTTTTTGTTTGCGAAATTATTACTTGCAGAGTTGAGTGACGGTAGGCAAAACACAGCGTATCGGTGCAAAAGAATCAACCAAAGCGAAACCATTACGAAGATATAAGAAAAACTCCTATATTTACGACCGTAATCGCTTAACAAGTATTGCTATTCAATCTGTTACAGCAACCATTATAACCAATTGAAAGTAATATTCAAAGTAACGGTATAGTAACGAAACGTTGTCATTTCTTGGCTTTTCGTTGGCTTTTGATGGCACTGCAACATCTTGGCAAACACCGTTAAATCGCTAACAGGCAACATTCTTTCTCCGTTTCTCACTCACTTTCGTTTTTTTGTTGTATCTTTACATATGATATTGGAAAGATATGAACTGGTTCATCGATATATTCACTGAACAGACTTATATTCAGGCAATTCTGGTGCTGTCGTTGATTTGTGTGGCAGGACTTCTGTGCAACAAGATAAAATTCAAGGGGGTCAGTCTCGGGGTGACGTTTGTCTTTTTCGCGGGGATTGTCGCCGGGCATTTCGGACTGAGCGTTGATCCGAGGATGCTCGCGCTGGCGCAGAATTTCGGCCTCGTCCTGTTTGTCTTCACCCTTGGCCTTCAGGTGGGCCCGAGCTTCTTTCCTTCGTTGAAGAAAGGTGGTATCAAACTGAATATCCTTGCCTTCGCCGTGCTGATGACAGGCACCCTGATGGCGTTGGGCATCAGTAAGTTGGCAGGTATCTCCCTTCCTGTGGCCACCGGACTTCTGACAGGGGCCGCTACCAACACGCCGATGCTTGGAGCCGCCCAGCAGACCTTGCTCCAGATGGATCCTTCGGCTACCGACGTGTCCAATCAGATGGCCACCGCCTGCGCCGTGGGCTATCCTTTTGGCGTCATCGGCGTGATACTCAGCATCGTCATCCTTTCCCTCCTATTCCGTAAGAGCAGAACCCGCAAGGCTCCGCATGACAACCAGACTTTCATCACCGAGTTCCGTGTGAGCAATCCTGCCGTGTTCGGGAAGAACATCCGTGACATCATGAGGGACGCACACATAAAGCTTGTTGTCTCAAGGGTTTGGAAATATGCCGGCGACAACGGTCAAGGGCAGGTCTTGATCCCTGACGGCGACACTGTTCTGGAGGAGGGCGAGCATGTGCTTGTACTGACCCGTGAGATGGATGCCGGAGCGGCGGAACAGTTGTTCGGCGAGAAGGTCGTGAAGGACTGGAACAAGAAGGACATTGACTGGAACCATCTGGACGGCTCGCTTGTGTCACGCCACATATTCGTCACCAAATCAAGTCTCAATGGCGCCAAACTCGGCGACCTGCATCTTCGCAACGCCTTCCGGATCAACATCACGAGGGTGAACAGGGCTGGTATCGACCTGCTTCCGTCGCGCGACCTCAGACTTCAGATCGGTGACAAACTGACGATAGTGGGGGAGCAGAAGGCAATTGACAGGGTGGCGGAAGTTCTTGGCAATCAGGAGAAAGAGCTTCGTAACCCGAATCTTCTCTTCATATTCATCGGCTTGATGCTCGGCTTGATCCTTGGAAGCCTTCCTATCGCCATCCCAGGGATGAGCGTTCCGGTCAGGCTTGGGATCGCTGGCGGCCCGATACTCATTGGCATCCTTATGGGAGCCTTCGGGCCGAGGGTTCATCTGACCACCTACACGACACACAGCGCTAATCTGATGCTCAGGCAGTTCGGTCTGACGATCTACCTGGCCGGCCTTGGACTCGGCGCGGGTCCTGACTTTTTCGCAACGGTCTTCAGGCCGGAAGGCTTGATGTGGATCGGTGTCAGCGTCCTGCTGGCGGTCGTGCCGGTGCTTCTGGTCGGCGTGGTCGCCTCGAAATTCTGCAAGACGAGCTATTCGGAGAATGTCGGGATGCTCTGCGCCTCAATGGCCAATCCCATCGCCTTGAACTATGCGCTGACCACCGTAGACGACGATGAGCCATCCGTCGCCTACGCCACCGTCTATCCTATGGAGATGTTCCTCCGGGTGATCTCCGGCCAGGTGATGATGCTTCTCTGATCAATTCCGGAAACAGTCGCCCCAGCCAAGTCTGATGGTGACCCCGGCGGTGTCGGGGTAGATAGATCCTTTGTCGGCGTACAGGCCAAGGCTGACGAGTGTGGTGTTGCCGGCGATGCGTTTAGGAAGAGTCAATTCGAATGCTCCCGAAACTTGTTCCGGAACGGAATCGTAGAAACTGTCCGTCTGACGGTACTTGCCGAAATTCTTGCTGTACGTGACCTTGACAGTGTACGGGATTTTTCTGAACATCTTTCCGGCCACGCCGGCGTTCCATGCGACGATCCTGTTGTTGACGACTCCACGGGTGATGCCGTCGGTGTCCTTCGCCGCCGGGACGAACAACGGCAGACCTATCGTGCGGCCATTGTAGGTCCAGCCGGATTTATATTCACCATTGTTGAAATAGTTGTCGCATCCGCCGACGATGTAGATCTCCTTGTCAGGATTCTTTTTGAGTTCCTCCTCCGTAGCGGGTCTGTCGTGTCGTGTTCCTGACTGCCATTTCGTGTAGATGAATTCCAGGAGCAAGTCGCTGACCCATCGGTCTTTGTCCTTGAATGAGAAATGCAGGGTGTTGACCCCGTCGGGAAAATTCTGGAAGCCCACGCCGGATCCGTCCTCGAACGGTATGTCGTGCTGGAATGTAAGCCTCCATCTGTCCTGCTCCCAGTCCAGTCTCAGCAGTTCCCTTCCGAGATGGTTCCCGAGGGCGTTGATCTGATCACTTTTGGTGGCTCCTTCACCTCCGCTGCCGGCGACCATGACCCTTAGGTAGTCCACAAAACTCTGTGGCTGCCTGCCGTAGACCGGGGAAGTTCCTCCCCACTGTGACCAGAGTTCCAGTCCGCCGGTGAAGACCAGCCCCCGGGTGATGTTCACTTTGAAGTACAGAGCCTGGTTGTGGAGCAGGGTGTGCTTGACATACCTGTTGTCCCAAAGCCCGTAGTCTCCGAAACCGAATCTGAAAGACAGGATGTCACGGGCGAAGGGAGCCTCGATCCAGTCCGAGTGGAGGCGGTAGCCGGGAAAACTCATCGAATTGCCTGTGAGCGTCATGTTGCCTCCCGTGACGGAGAGGCCTTGGAAATCCTGCTCTCTCTCCTTGATCCCGACTTCCAGGGCAAGTTTCTTCCAGCCCGCACCGAAGTAAAGGTTCTGCACCATGCCTCTGACGCTTTTCCTGTCGCTGTTGTGAACTTGGGCGCTCCCCCTTGCCGCCGCATAGCCGGCAAGACCGACACCCCAGCTGAACCGTATCCCGTTCGAAAAGGTGCCGGAACCGTCCGCGCCTCCTCGTACAAGGCCGCCCACCGTCTCCGGATATATCCCTCCCTTGTTCGTGTGGCTCCAGAATGGAAGTTCTCTGCCAGTGGAGCCTAAGCCGGTCATCTCGGCATACCAGCCGCCTTTGCGGTCTTTCGCCTGGCAGACGGACAGGCCTGTGACGAAGACGGCGACGGTCGTGACCGCCGCCCGCAGGAGAAAATTCATTCCCGGCTTCATTTGAAACGAATCTATGGCTGCTTCCTGGCTTTAAGGGACGGCCGCGCGAGTATCTGTACGTCAATGCCGCTGATCTTGTACCCCTTGAAGCGCCGTGACAGCAGTTTTTCCTCTATCAGGGTGTAGAGCTCGTCGTCTATCACATCCTGAAACTTGTGATTGACGGCGTCGTACAGATGGAAGTGCTTGAATGTGTTGACGTCGAAGTACATCTTGTTGTTGTCGCTCATCCTGTGATGGTAGATTCCCAGAAGGGAAAGCTGGGTGAGGATGTTGTAGACGGATGCGACGGTGACCTTTGCCTGCCCGGACGCCAGAATCTCCGCGGTAACCATGTCCGCGCAGGCATGGCCCAGTCTAAGCATGGCCTCATGAACGGCCAGGCGTTGCGGGGTGACTTTCAGTCCGTTGCCTTTCAGCAGAGATTTGAATTCCTCTATCGAGGGAGCTTTGTTGATTTTGTCCATTTGTCAGTTTTCAAGTAAGCGTCTTGCCTTTTCTCAAGGCGCAAGTTTCCATTTAAATTGCAAATTTATAAAAATTCCAATAAAGTAATCCTTGTAAAAATAACTTTTAACGCTTACTAAAGAACATCGGCGGAGGACAAAAACAAGGAATATTCCAAATCTAATGGAGAAAAGTGCCTAATAGTCACGAAATTTGATTAAATTTGTGAGTTTTAGTAAATGCAAGAATATGGAAAAGATAAGATGCTTGATCATAGGAGGCGGCCCTGCCGGCTACACCGCGGCCATCTATGCTTCCAGAGCGGCTCTGAATCCTGTCCTCTATGAGGGAATGGAGCCGGGGGGACAGTTGACCACCACCACCGTTGTCGAGAATTTCCCTGGTTTTCCGGAGGGGGTTGACGCCAATCAGCTGATGGACGGGATGCGTGCCCAGGCACAGCGTCTTGGAGCGGACATCAGAAGAGGCGTTGTGACCGACGCCGACCTCTCGTCGCGTCCGTTCCGTGTCACTATCGACGGCGAGACCGTACTGGAGGCCGACACCCTTATCATCGCGACAGGAGCCACGGCCAGGTACCTCGGCCTGCCGTCGGAACAGAAGTTCAGAGGCATGGGTGTGAGTGCCTGCGCCACATGTGACGGATTCTTCTACAGGAAGAAGGATGTCGCCGTGGTCGGAGGAGGGGACACCGCCTGTGAGGAGGCCACCTATCTCGCGAATCTCTGCAGGAAGGTTTACATGGTTGTCCGCAGGGATGTGCTGAGGGCCTCCGTAGCCATGCAGGAAAGGGTGAGAAACACCCCTAACATCGAGATCCTCTGGAACTGCAACACTCAGGAAGTGCTTGGAGATGAGTCCGGTGTGAACGGAGTTCGCCTCAAGGACAAGGATGGTAAGGTTTTTGATGTCAAGGTCGACGGATTTTTTCTTGCCATCGGGCACCATCCGAACTCGGACATATTCAAGAAATATGTCGAGACCGACGAGGACGGGTACATCATCACCGGAGGCAAGACTTCGGTGACGAATGTCGAGGGAGTGTTCGCGGCGGGTGATGTTCAGGATCCAAGGTTCAGGCAGGCGATTACCGCCGCCGCGTCCGGATGCCGCGCCGCGCTTGAGGTTGAGAAATTCCTTTTGACGCATTGATGATTTATCTACAGAATGAACATGTTTAAGACTACTTTGAGATTCCTTTCCGTCGCCATTGCGGTGGCCATGTCCCTCCAGTCGTGCAAGTCTGAGTATGAGGCGCTTCTGAACGGTAACGATGTCGATGCCAAGTACGCGGCCGCGTTTGACTATTTCAACAACGGTAAGTATACCAAGGCTTCGCAGCTTTTCGAGTCGCTGTCTGTCCTGACCAGCGGTACGGACAGGGACGACACCGTGCAGTACTACTGGGGACTCAGCAACTATCGCTATAAGGATTACTACACGGCGGAGACGAATTTCACGAAGTTCATCAATAATTTCCCGTCCAGCCCGTTCACGGAAGAGGCCTCTTTCCTGAGGATCGACTGCCTTTACCGTTCGACTCTCCGCTATGAGCTGGATCAGGTTCCGACCTACAACGCCATCAACGCGATCAGCCAGTACCTGGTCGAGAATCCGGGCAACACCCACAGCGCGATCTGCCACCGGATGCTGAAGGAGTTGAACGACAGACTGGACCGCAAGGCCTATGAGAACGCCAAACTCTACTACAGGATGGAGGACTACAAGGCGTCAAGGGTGGCGTTCAAGAACATCCTGAAGGATGACGCGGAGAACATCTACCGCGAGGAGATCCTCTTCTACATCGCCAAGTCCTCCTACAAGTATGCCTTCATGAGTGTGGAGGGCAAGCAGAAGGAGCGTTACCTGACGTTCGTGGATGACTACTATAACTTCATCGGTGAGTTGCCGGACTCTCCTTACAGGAAGGAGCTGGACGTGCTTTACCGTAGGGCGCAGAAGGTTCTGGGCCGCTACACGGGTTCGGATGAGGATCTTGACGCTAAGGAAAAGGACTTCGAGCGTGACAGAAAGAAATTATTGAAACAATCCGATCGATAGGCCACGTACAATATTTAGAATAGATTTTTTTAAGAATATGGACATTAAAAAGAAGGTCCCTTCAAACACCATTACAAGGGACATCAAGAATCTTGCGGAGCCGACAGGCAACATCTACGAATCAGTTGTGCTTCTCTACAAGAGAGCCAATCAGATAGCCCTCGCCGAGAAGAAGGAGCTTGCCAAGAAGCTGGAGGATTTCCGCACCGACCGCGACACCATGGATGAGGTGTTCGAGAACAGGGAGCAGATTGAGATCTCCAAGTACTATGAGAAGCTTCCGAAGCCGGATCTGATCGCCATTTCCGAGTTTGAGGATGGTGAGCTTTACTACAGAATGGCCGGCACCTCCGGCGAGGACGGATTCTCCGTGGAACCCGCCAGGAAGGATTATTCCGACGCTGACGCTGAGTAATCTCCGGGGCTATGCTCAAGTCCCTTCAAATAAAGAATTATGTTTTGATAGACTCTCTGGATGTTGACTTTCCAGAGGGTTTGATCATTATATCCGGCCAGACCGGAGCTGGAAAGTCGATCCTTCTGGGAGCCCTGTCTCTGGTTCTGGGATCCAAGGCGGACTCCTCAGTGATAGGGAACGATGCTGACAGTTGTGTCGTCGAGGCCGTTTTCGGTGTTCCGAAGTCGGATTCGCTTTTGAGGGACATCCTGCGGGAGAATGATGTGGAGGCTGATGAGGATGAGCTGATCATCCGCCGGGTGGTCAACCGTTCAGGTCGCTCCCGTTCTTTCATCAATGACGCTCCGGTGAGCGTCCAGGTACTTCAGGGAATATCCGCCCGCCTGGTGGACATTCACTCTCAGCATCAGACGCTTCTGTTGTCGGACAAGGTCTTTCAGCTGTCGATGCTTGACCACTATGCCGGCAATGAGGAACTTTTGGAGGAGTGTTCCGATGCCTTCAAGTCTTTCAAGTCATTGGAGAAGGAACTGGAGTCTGTCACGGAAAGGCTTACCGGGCTTAGCGAGGAGCAGGACTACATCCGGTCTCGTTATCAGCGGCTTGAGGACGCGCGTCTGCAGGAAGGTGAGATCGAGTCTCTGGAGGCGGAGCAGAAGCGGCTCGCCAACGCCGAGGAGATCAAGGAATGTCTTTCCGGCGTGGAGGAACTCTTCAACCCTTCCGATCCCAACTCCGATGTCATGTCCATGTCCTCCGCGCTAAAGGAGGCGAAAAGGATGCTGGAGAGGGTCGGCGGATTCGTTCCGCAGGCATATTCATTGGCCGAGCGCATCGAATCCGCCCGCGCCGAGCTGGATGACATTCTGGACGAGGTATCGTCGGTCAATTCGCGCACGGAGCTTTCTCAGGAGCGCCTGAGTGCCGTGGATGAGCGGCTTTCCCTTCTGTACGACCTTTTGAAGAGCTACTCCGCGTCCTCGGTCTCCGAGCTGATCTCCAAGCGGGACGCATTGTCCGGATCCCTTTCCGACTCTTCCGCCTTGCAGGAGCGCAAGTCCGAACTCGAATCAATGATTGAGGAGCGGAGGCGGTCGCTTGAAGGAATATGCAAGCGTCTCCACGAGTCCAGAAAAAAGGCGCTGGCACCGTTCTCCAAGGCCATCACGGATGCTGTCCGTTCCCTGGAGATGGAACACGCAGGATTCCAGGTGGAACTCAAGGACACCCCGCTGTCCGCCTCCGGCTCAGACTCGGTACTGTTCCTGTTCTCCTCGTCGGGAGCCAAACTTGTGGAGGTGTCCAGATGCGCCTCAGGTGGTGAGATGTCCAGGCTTATGCTCTGCCTTAAGGCAATGATGGCCAAGTTTGTGAACATGCCGACGCTGATCTTCGACGAGATCGACACTGGTGTCTCCGGCAGCGCCGCCGACAAGATGGGACGCATGATCTGCGACATGGGGAAAGACATGCAGGTCTTCGCCATAACCCATCTCCCTCAGGTGGCCGCTAAAGGCAGCGCCCACTATGTTGTTGAAAAGGAATATGATGTCCTGGGGAAGGCCACGACATCTGTCCGTCCTCTGTCCGGCCAGGACAGGGTGATGGAGATCGCGAGAATGCTTAGCGGCAGCAGTATCACCGCCGCCGCCATCGAAAACGCTAAGTCATTGCTTTCTATCTGACAAGGCTGACTGTGTAATCTGATTTATAGACTATTCTGCGGACAGCCTCGTTCACGAAGCCGCCCCGGGCAGTCCGGATGAGGTGGAAGTCGGACTGAAGGCCTTTCCCTTTCAGGTTATTCTCCCCATCCCATCTTCCGCCATATTCAGAATTCAGGTTCGTGAAGAATGTCATCAGGTCGTAGCCTTGGAACGCAGATCTGCTTGGCTCGGTGTTGAACAGGGCCCTGTATTCCATCAGGAAGTTCTGGACACTCTTCGAGTCGTAGTCCACATAGTAGGACACGCTGCAGTGAAGGTTCAGGCTGTGAAGCTGATCCACATCGATCTCGTCGAATGTCCTGATCTTGGATGTTCCGTAGAGTACGATGTTCTTTTTCTGGCTTGCGATCAGGTACAGCAGCCTTGTCACCTCGATGACGAACGCCTTGCTGTCGGACGCGATGACAACCCTGTTGGTGCCGTTGCCGGTCATCGCGCCGTCGATCCTTCCCATCATCTGTCTGCCTTCGAGTATGTTGAAGGAGATGTTCTCCGGGCTCAGACCGTGATTCCTCACCTCGTCGGCCACGCTGGCGGAGTAACTGCTGGCAGCAGCCCCTTTCTGTGAGATGAGGATGACCTTGTCGGAGGCCTTCATGTCGGAGCGGATCCACTCGGCCATGTCCTTGATCTGGGCTTTCGTCGGTGTCGGCGCCTGTATGACGTTCGGGATGGTGTCCGCCAATGCCTCCGCCTTAGGATCCAGAGGTGAGACGATCCATGCCTTGCCTCTGCTCGCGTTTACGGTTCTGGCCAGGTCGGCGTTGGTGACAGGGCCGATGACGAAGTCGCTCGCGGCGAATCTTTCCTCGGTAACCGGCATTGTGCCGCCGGCCACGTCGTAGACATTAAGGTCGATGCCGCTACCGTCATCCCCACGGTCTTTCGCCGCGAGAAGCACACCGCTGTAGAAATCCATCATCTGGGCATCGGGCTTCTTCGCCGCGTTGAACGGCAGAAGAAGGGACACGCTGGTCTCGCTCTTGCCTTTCGAGAAGATCTTGTTGAGAAGCCTGTCTGCAGGCTTGTCGGCTACGTCCGCCGTGTCCTTAGGCTGGGTGGTCTGCGGGGTAGTGCCGGTCGGGACGTTCTCCCATCTTTCAGGATGGATAGGGATCTTTATCTGATCCCTTCTCCTTACTTTCTCCGATGTCATCCCGTTGATTCCCATGATCGCCGCCTTGGAGACACCGTACTTCCTTGAGATGGACCCCAGATCCTCGAACCATCTCACACGATGTATGAAATAGTCCTTGTCGGTCGGCTTGTCGTCCACATCGGGACTGACAGTGGCCTGCTCCGAGGCCTGCGGCTGTTCTTCACTGGAATCCTTGACCACATTCCGCGCGGTGCCCTCCTTTATGGGGATAAGGAGGATCTGGTCTTTCTTAAGACCTTCCGTCTCAAGATTCAGCGTGGGGTTGGCATCGTAGATCTCCTGCAGGGTCACGTTGTAGGCCTTGCAGATCGAGTACAGGGTCTGGCGCTCCTGGACCACGTGTGAGTAGTAGATCTTCCCGTTGCTGCGTACCTTGTCATTGGAGACCACGACCTGAGGCGTGACATAGTCCTGAGCGGCCGCTCCGGAGCCAAGGGTGGCCGCCAGGCAAAGCGAGGCCACGAATGTAGTCAAGTATCTGTTCATATCTTCTTGTACAAATTGTCGGAGAACTCAAGCAGCCGCTTGCTGAATGTCCTCCAGGAAAGCCTGTCTTTTTCGGCTCTGATCGAATTTACACAGAGGGTCTTAAGGTTGGCGTCAGAGAAATAGGTCCGGATTTCCCTGACAACACAGTCCGCGTCGGCCTTTGGCGCGACAAGTCCCGTGCCACAGTCTCCGATGGACTGGCGGAGTCCTCCCACGTCAGTGACGACCATCGGCACTTCGAAGTGGTAGGCTATCGCGCTGATGCCGCTTTGCGTGGCGGATCTGTAAGGAAGGACCGCCAGGTCGGAGGCCGAGAAGAAGACCTTGACTTCCGAGTCCTTGATGTAGCGAGTGAATAGCCTGATCCTGTCCTTGGCCGGCGACCTGTCAATGATGTTCCGGTACTTCACGAACGAACCGTAAGGCTCTCCGGCCACTATGAGCTGGTAGCCGCTGTCAAGCTTCCCGAATGCGTCCAGCAGGATGTCCAGACCCTTGTAGTCCCTGATCAGTCCGAAGAACAGGAGGTTCCTCATGCCCGGCTTCAGGCCGAGGGCCTTCTCCGCCTCCTCCCGAGGCATCTTTTCGCCGAAATGGCCGTAGATAGGGTGGAACAAAGTGATGTTCAGCGCCTTGGGTGATAGTCTTTTGAGATCTTCGGCGACCTCGTCGCACAGAGTGACGTTGCCGGTGCAGCCCGATAGGAAGTACCTTGTCAAAGGCGCGTCGAAGAATCTCGGCTCATGCGGAACCACGTTGTGAAGGATGGAGATTACCTTGCATCTCTTCCTGAGCCTTCTGGCTATGTAGCCAAGTGAAGGCGCGAAGTAGGACATCCAGTAGCTGATGATCACCAGATCAGGCTCCCAGTCCCTTATCGCCCTGTAGGTCCGTCCGTAGGTGAAAGGATTAGCCGTATCCAACAGAGCATCGCTCTCGATGGGTACGGCGTCATCATCCTTTGTGACGTATTGCGTCTTCCCCGGAAAAAGGAATTCCGGATACTGTCTTGTGAAATTGAAAGCCTTGACAGTGTGGCTTTTGCCCAGTTCCAAGTAGAGACTTGCGTTGAACTGAGAGATCCCTCCTCTGAAAGGGTAGAAGCAGGATAGGAGAGCGATCCTCAAAACTTACTCGGCTTTAGACCCGTCGGAGGCGGCTGGCTTGCTTCCCTTGCCCTTGCTCTGGACGTACTCGTCGTTGAGGCCGGAAATGATGGCGTCAGTCACGTCAAGGTCAGGATCACCTGTGGCTACAGGAGCCGGGAGGACACTGCCCTGCGTGGCGATGATCATCGCGTACTGATGCTCCTCGTTGAACTTGTCGAGGAAGGTCTTGATCGCGTCACCGATCTGGTTCATCATGACCTGCTGCTCCTCGGCGATCTCCTGCTGCTTCTGGGCGGCGTAGTTATTGAAATTGTTCTGCTGCTCCTGAAGCTTGATGTTCCTCTGCTCGGCCACGGAACGCACGAGAAGACCTTTGTTGAGATCGGACTGGAATTTGTTGGCGTCGCTCTGAAGCTTGTTGCCTCTCCTGTTGATCTCCTCCTGGATGCTCTGCACCTTTGTCTCGACGACTGTCCTGAGGTCGTTGGCCATGTCATACTCGTCAAGGACCCTGTCAAGGTCGAACCATACGATGGATCCGGCCTGGGCCGTGGTCTGGACAGCCTCTCCTGAGGTGGCCTTCTTCTTGCCGTTGTCGTTGGAGGTGAGTTGGATAATCCCGAGAGCAGCCACAGCTACGAGGGCTATGATGCTGAAAATCAGTGGTGTTTGTTTCATTTTATTGGTAATTAATAATATTCAAGCTTACAAATGTAGTTAAAAAAACTTAATCTTTGACAGATACGCCTGGATTGTTTTCTCAAGTCCCATGTAGAGAGCGTCGCAGATGATGGCGTGTCCGATGGAGACCTCGTCCGTCCACGGGATCGTCCTGATGAAATACTCAAGGTTCTCAAGGCTCAGGTCATGCCCCGCGTTCAGTCCCAGTCCCAGTTCCCTGACCGCCTTGGCCGTCTCAAGGTAGGGGGCTATCGCCTTCTCGCGGTCGGAAGGGTAGTTGAGGGCATAGTCCGCCGTGTAGAGTTCCACACGGTCTACCCCGCAGGCTTTCGCTCCTTCCGCCATCGCCGGAGAGGGGTCGATGAATATGGAGGTGCGGATCCCTTTCTCTTTGAATACGGCGCAGATGTCCGTCAGGAAGGCCTTGTTGGCGATGGTGTCCCATCCGGCGTTCGAGGTGATCGCGTCGTGGGCGTCCGGTACCAGCGTGACCTGATCCGGAACTACTTCCAGTACAAGGTCCACGAAGCTCGGTATGGGGTTGCCCTCGATGTTGAACTCTGTCTTGACTCCGGGGCGGATGGCCCTTACGTCGGAGTACCTGATGTGTCTCTCGTCCGGCCTTGGATGGACGGTGATGCCCTCCGCACCGAATCTCTCGCAGTCAACCGCAGCCTTCTCCACGTCAGGCATGTTCCCGCCGCGTGCGTTGCGGAGGGTGGCGATCTTGTTGATGTTTACACTAAGTCTAGTCATGTCAGATTGTAAATCCTCGCTGGCGTCTGTCCGGCCGGCGAGACCATAATATTACAAAAATAATGAATTATGTTCAGTTTTATGCAGAATTGTACTATTTTTGAGTTGCAAACAGATTGAAGGCAATAGCTGATGAAGATAGCATTGTACTCCAGGGACGGTGGAGCCATGACCGATCCGAGGCTTTCCTCGATGTTGGACAAGCTTGAAAAAGAGTCATTTATGATCTACGAGACCAGCGGCGGAGAGAATCTTCTGCCGGGGACTGATCTTGTCATGAGTGTCGGCGGGGACGGAACCTTCCTTTCCGCGGCCCGATGCGTGGGCGCGTCGGGTGTCCCGATCCTCGGAGTCAATCTCGGACGCTTGGGATTCCTTTCTGAATATAGCCCCGAAGAGGCTAGCGGAGCTCTTTTGTCAGGAGCCTGGTACCTGGAGGACAGGGAGTTGCTTGAGACGGAAGTGGATGGTTCCCTGTCGGAGAATCCGGCGTTGTCAGCCTCCGCCGAGTCTTTCAGCCCTTTCACCCTCAACGAGGTTTCGGTTCACCGTTCCGGCGCGGCTCTTCTGGGGGTTGACGTGACGATTGACGGGCATCCTCTTCCGACCTATTGGGCTGACGGGCTGCTGGTGGCGACCAGTTCTGGTTCGACGGCCTATTCATTGAGCGTCGGCGGGCCGATCTGCGCTCCGGAGGCCAAGGTCTTGATCATCGCGCCGATCGCGCCGCACAACCTGAACGCCAGGCCGTTGGTGGTGCCGGACACGACAAGGGTAGGAATCTCGATGAGGTCCCGTGACGAGAGCGTCATGCTGTCAATGGACAACCGGAACCATCTGATCCAGCCTTCGGCCACTCTTGCCGTCAAGGTGGCACAGTTTTCGCTTAAGAGGGTTCGTCTTAAAAACACCAGTTTCATAAAAGCGTTGACGACGAAGCTGTTCTGGGGCGAGGACATCCGTAACAGCGGCGAATAACTTGTTTTGAACATGAACGATAACAAGAACATACCGACTCATGTGTCCATCATCATGGACGGCAACGGCAGATGGGCCGGATTGCATGGGAAGGAGAGGGTGGCAGGCCATTTCGAGGGCGTGGAGAGTGTCCGGGTCTGCGTCGAGACCGCAGTCGAGGTCGGAGTGAGGTACCTTTCCGTCTTCGCGTTCTCCGAAGAGAACTGGGGACGGCCTGAAGGCGAGGTACGGACGCTCATGGAGCTTATGATGAGGTCGATGGTCAACGAGATCTCCTCTCTGGCCGCCCAGGGGGTGTCCTTTAAGGTCATAGGTAACATTTCCCGCCTGGGGTCCGAACTTCAGGAGGCGATCAGGCAGTCCGAGGCCAGGACCGCGCCGGCTCCGGGCAAGGAACCCGCACTGACGCTCATAGTCTTCATGAGCTATAGCGGCAAATGGGACATCCTGCAGGCCGCGAAGCGGATGGCGGAAGACTTTTCCGGCAACTTAGCTGCGCTGGAATCTCTTGACATCAAGGACTTTGACCCTTATCTTGCGACCGCAGGGATTCCTGATCCTGATCTCATTATCCGTACATCGGGGGAGAAACGCCTCAGCAACTACCTTCTGTGGCAGGCGGCCTATTCCGAATTTGTCTTTGTGGACACCCTGTGGCCTGATTTCAGGCGTGAGGAGTTCCTTGCGGCTCTGGAAGAATATTCCCATAGGAACCGTAGGTATGGAAAAGTTAAATAACTTGCGTATATTTGTAGCTTGATTAAATGAAATCTGATTCGATGAAAGTATATCGCTTTTTTTGCCTTCTCGCTTTGTCCGTCGCCGCGGTGCCGGTTTTCGGACAGGAAGCGGGGAAATCTGTTGAGTCTGTAGAGGTCGATTTCGACCATCCGAAGACTTACTATGTCGGAGGCATTACCGTGGAGGGGAACCATCAGTTCTCCAGCCAGCAGATCATCTCCCTGACCGGATTGCAGAAGGGCATGCGTGTGACTGTCCCGAGCGATGACATTTCGTCGATAGTCTCCAGGCTGTGGATGCAGAGGTATTTCGAGGATGTCGGTCTTGAGATCGATCATCTGAGTGAGAACAAGGACTCGGCGTATTTCAAGATACGGATCCAGGAGCGCCCAAGGGTGTCCTCGTGGCTGTTCTCCGGCGTGAGGAAGGGCGAGCAGAAGGATCTGAATGAGAGGCTGAACCTCCGCAGGGGAGGGGAGTTCTCCGAATATGTCGCAAAGACCTCCACGGACATCATCAAGCGCTACTACGCCGACAAGGGCTTTCTCAACTGCAAGGTGGATGTCCAGACAAGGAAGGACTCGATCATCAGGAACGCCATCAAGGTGAATTTCGCGGTTGACCGCGGATCCAAGGTGAAGATCAAGGACATCCATTTCATAGGCACGGAAGGGTTTACCGACTACAAGCTCTCCCGCTCGATGAAGAAGACCAAGGCGAAGAAATGGTATAACTTCTTCAACTCCAAGAAATTCAATCAAAAGGAATATCCTAATGACAAGATCGGCCTGATCAGCAAGCTGAACGAGGCCGGATACCGTGACGCCAGGATCCTGAAGGACTCCATCTATTATGTGACACCTGACAGGCTCGGCATCGATTTCAAGATCGACCAGGGCAAGAAATACTATTTCAGGAACATAACCTGGACGGGTAATTCCGTCTACTCCACCGACCAGCTCAATGAGATCCTCAAGATCCGCAAGGGCGAGCCTTATGACGTGGTCACCATGCAGAAGAGGCTTAACGGAGGCGGAAAGCAGGGAGACCAGTATGTCTCCAAGGTCTACCGTGACAACGGCTATCTCTTCTTCTCCGTCACGCCTGTGGAACTGAACATCCAGGGGGATTCCGTGGATGTGGAGATGAGGATCTCGGAAGGAAAGCAGGCCACGCTCAACAACATCATCATCAACGGCAACACCCTGACCAACGAGAGGGTTGTCCGCAGGCAGGTCGCCACCAGGCCTGGCTATCTTTTCAGCCAGACGGACTTCGAGCGCTCCATCAGGGAGATCGCATCGTTGGGACAGTTTGATCCGGAGGCCATCGCGGATGCTTCGAAAGGATATTCAATCATCCCTAACCAGTTGAACAACACGGTGGATCTTGTCTACAACGTGACGGAGAAGCCTTCCAGCCAGCTGGAACTTTCCGGAGGTTGGGGAGCCAACACATTCGTGGCCACTGTCGGTGTGAACTTCAACAACTTCTCCACCAAGCGTCTCTTTGACAAGAACGCCTGGAGGCCGGTTCCTCTCGGCGACGCGCAGAACCTGTCCTTGCGTTTCCAGACCAACGGAACCTACTACACGTCCCTCGTGTTCGGATTCTCCGAGCCTTGGCTCTTCGGAAAGAAACCGACCTCGCTGAATCTCCAGGCCTACTACACGAGGCAGACCGACTCCTATCTGGCCATCGGACTCCTCTCCAATGACAAGGTCATGCAGGTGTACGGCTTCTCCGCCGGCATCGGCACCCGGCTCAAGTGGCCTGACAACTACTTCGTGCTGTATAACGGCCTCAACTGGCAGATCTACGACCTGAAGAACTGGATCAGCGGCTACTTCATGTTCAATGACGGAAGATCCCACAACCTGAGCTACACCGTCAGCCTGAGCAGGAACTCCACCGACCAGATGATCTATCCTCGTATGGGATCCAACTTCAGCGCCAGCCTTCAGCTGACACCGCCATATTCATTGTTCAGAAAGAAGGATCTCGGCAACCTTGACGCCGGCGGCAATCCTGTCAGGGTGTCGAGCTACAAGGACATCAACTACGACAAATGGGCCTCGGCTGACCGTTACAAGTGGATCGAGTACCACAAGTGGAAGGTCAGCGGTGAACTCTACACCAAGGTCATCGGTGACTTCGTGATCATGACCCGCGCGCAGTTCGGCTACCTTGGCTACTACAACCGCAGATGGGGTTACTCTCCGTTCGAGGGCTTCAGGGTCGGCGGAGACGGCATGTCGGGCTACGACACCTACGGAGCCGATGTCATCGCCCTCCGTGGCTACGAGAACTACTCCCTTACGCCTTGGGACGTGACACCGTACAACTCCAACGGCTACTATGCCGGCAATGTCTATGACAAGTTCACGATGGAGTTCCGTTACCCTGTCATCCTCCAGCCTCAGTCCACGATCTTCGTGCTGGGCTTCCTTGAGGGAGGTAACTGCTGGTCTGACATCAAGAAGTTCAATCCGTTCCAGATCAAGCGTTCGGCAGGTGTCGGCGTGAGGGTGTTCCTCCCGATGATCGGTCTGCTCGGTATCGACTGGGGCTACGGCTTCGACACTCCTGAAAAGAAGAACAGGAGCCAGTTCCACTTCCTGATAGGACAACAATTCTAAATAATATTCTTACATTTGCACCGGAATAGTACACGAAAACTGATAAAATTCTATAAAAATGAAAAAGATTCTTTTGATTGCCGCTATGGCATTGTTTACTCTGACAGCTTCGGCACAGGCGAAGTTCGCCTATGTTGACTTCAATGAACTGGTGATGCTCGCCCCTGAGGCTGACGCTGCCAGATCACAGATGCAGGCCGCTCAGAAAGAGGCTCAGGAAACCCTTCAGAGCATGATGGAAGAGGCTCAGACCAAGTATAACGAGTACCAGCAGAAGCAGTCCACATGGACTCCAGCCATCAAGTCCAGCAAGGAAAAGGAACTCGGTGAGATCCAGAACAGGATTCAGGAATTCCAGCAGTCCATCCAGGCTGAGCTCCAGCAGCAGCAACAGCAGCTTATGGATCCTATCTACAAGAAGGCCCAGGAGGCTGTGGAGAAACTCGCCAAGGCTGGCGGCTACCTGTTCGTCTTTGAGACATCACAGTACCTCTATGTAGACAAGGCTCAGTGCAAGGATCTTACTCCTGAGGCAAGAAAGGCGATGAACATTCCTGAGGGCAGGACTCTTGAGGATCTCCAGAAAGAGCTTCAGACCCAGCAGGCGCAACAGCAGCAGTAGTAGTACCTTACGGAAAGCATTCCAGGGTTGGCGGAAAGATTCTTGCCGACCCTTTTTTCGTGCTATGACAGGAGAAAGACTCTTTTTTAGGGGAAAAGGTTGGTTATTCTGCTTTTTATGCTTTAATTTGTAACATATTTTTAGATAACACTAATATTCTTAAAATAGAAATGCAACATAAGGTTATTGATGCTAAGGATGTTGTAATCAGGTTCGCCGGTGATTCCGGAGACGGCATGCAGCTAACGGGCACATTGTTCGCGAACCTTTCGGCAGTCTATGGTAACGGCCTTTCAACATTTCCGGACTATCCGGCTGAGATCAGAGCCCCTAAGGGGACGGTCGCCGGTGTCTCCGGATTCCAAGTTCACATCGGCAGTCACAAGGTGAACACCCCGGGTGATTTCTGTGACATGCTTGTAGCCATGAATCCGGCGGCTCTCAAAGCGAATGCGAAATGGCTTAAGAGAAACGCCACTGTGCTCGTCAACGAGGATGCCTTCGATGACTTCGGCCTGAAGAAGGCCGGCTTCACGGGCAATCCTTTCGAAGAGCTTCGCATCGAGGACAGGAACATCATCATCGCCCCTATCACAAAGCTGACAGAGGAAAGCCTCAAGGACAGCGGGCTTGACATGGTCTCCATCCACAAATGTAGGAATATGTTCACCCTCGGAATGGCCTGCTTTATCTACAGCCGTCCGCTGGACTATGTCTATACCTATCTTGAGGGACGCTTCGCCAAGAAGCATCCTGAGATGATCGAGCCGAACCGCAAGGTCGTCAATGACGGATTCAACTATGCCGCCAACATCCAGGCGGTCGCCGACACCTACACCGTCGTCCCGGACATTCAGGAAAAAGGAATATACAGGAATATAACCGGTAACCAGGCTTTGGCCTGGGGTCTCATCGCCGCTTCGGAGAAATCCGGACGGCCTCTTTTCTGCGGATCCTACCCGATCACGCCGGCGACAGCCATCCTTGAGGAACTCGCCATACACAAGAACCTTGGTGTCAAGACTATGCAGACTGAGGACGAGATCGCGGGTATCTGCTGCGCCATCGGTGCGTCGTTTGCCGGTAATCTGGCCGTGACGACGACATCCGGACCGGGTCTCTCGCTCAAGTCCGAGGCGCTTGGCCTCGCGGTGATGACCGAGCTTCCGCTCGTTGTTGTGGATGTGCAGCGTGGCGGCCCTTGCACCGGCCTTCCTACCAAGACCGAGCAGGCTGACCTCAACGAGGCTCTTTACGGACGCAACGGCGAAAGCCCTATGGTCGTGATGGCCTCACACTCGCCGGCGCATTGCTTTGACGCGGCGTTCACGGCGGCCAAGATCGCTATGGAGCACATGACACCTGTCCTGCTCCTCTCCGAAGGCTTCCTCGGCAACGGCTCGGAGCCGTGGAAGATCCCTTCCATGAGTGAATATCCTGACATCAAGCCTCGCCTCGCCGTTGCGGACGGAGGTAAGTTCCATCCGTTCGAGAGGGATGCCGAGACCCTTGCCAGAAAATGGGCTCCGGCCGGAACTCCAGGCCTTGAGCATCGTGTGGGCGGTCTTGAGAAGACACACAGCGGAGTACTTTCCACAGATGCCGCCAATCATGAGCTGATGGTCAAGGAGCGTGCGGAGAAAGTCGCCCGTGTGGCCGCTGACATTCCTGACCTTGTTGTTGACGGTCCGGAGAGCGGTGATGTCCTGCTGGTGGGATGGGGTGGCACTTACGGACATATTCTTTCGGCTACGGAGGAGCTCCGCGCCGCCGGTAAGACTGTCAGCCGTGTGCATTTCGATTTCATCGACCCGCTGCCTAGGAACACGGAGAAGGTGCTGTCGGATTTCCGTAAGATAATTGTCTGCGAGCTTAATCTCGGACAGTTCGCCGGGTACCTTAGGACCCTGTTCCCGCAGTTCAACTATCTGAGCTGCAATAAGGTCCAGGGACAGACTTTCCTTGTGAAGGAGATTGTTGACGCCGCTTTAAGCGAATTTTAGGAGGACAGCGCAATGCCAAAATACACATTGAAAGATTTCAAGAGCGACCAGGAGATCAGATGGTGTCCGGGATGCGGGGACTATTCAGTGCTCGCGGCTCTGCAGAGGACTCTTCCATTGGTTTGTGAGGAGAAGGGAATAGATAAGGAAAAGATCGTGGTGGTCTCAGGTATCGGATGCTCGTCAAGGCTTCCGTACTACGTTGACACCTACGGATTCCATAGCATCCACGGACGTGCCACCGCCATCGCCACCGGCATGAAGGTCGCCAATCCGGAGTTATGCATCTGGCAGGTCAGCGGCGACGGTGACGCTTTGGCCATCGGTGGAAATCATTTCATCCACGCCATCAGAAGGAACATCGACATCAACCTGATGCTTTTCAACAACAGGATCTACGGAATGACCAAGGGACAGTACTCGCCGACATCGAAGCTGGGCACTGTCACCAAGACCTCTCCTTACGGCACTGTCGAGCATCCGTTCAATCCGGGCAGCCTCGTGCTTGGAGCCAAGGGAACATTCTTTGCCCGGGGAATGGACACCGAGCTTGCGCTCAACCAGGAGATCATGCTTGCCGCCTCAAGGCATAAGGGAACCTCTGTCATGGAGTTCCTGACGAACTGCGTCATCTTCAACAACGGATCCCACGCCGAGATCTCCGACAGGGAACACAAGGCGGACAGGACGCTGATCCTTCGCGACGGCGAGAAGATGATCTTCGGCAAGAATCGCGACAAGGGTATCGCCCTTGACGGTTGGAAGCTGAAGGTGGTCACCATCGGAGAGGACGGTGTGACGGAGGACGACGTTCTCACGCACGACAGCCATTCCGACAACCTCGGCCTCCAGATGATGATCGCCGACATGAAGTGGCCGGAGTTCCCGGTGGCTCTTGGCGTGATCAGGGAGGTGTCCGACATCACCTACGACGAGGAGGTCGCCAAGCAGGTCGAGCAGGTGACATCCAAGGCCAGGATCCACAGCGTTGACGAACTGCTTCACAGCGGCTCCACCTGGGAACTTGAATAGCAACACATTTTTTAACTTAATTAATAACACAGTCAAGTTATGAAAACAACAGAAATCATGGCCCGTCTCCAGGCCAAGTACCCTATTGAGAAAGAATATCTCCAGGCCGTACAGGAGGTTCTCGAATCAATCGAGGAAGTCTACAACCAGCATCCTGAGTTCGAGAAGGCTAAGATTGTCGAGAGACTCGTCGAGCCTGACAGGATCTTCACCTTCCGCGTGACCTGGATTGACGACAACGGCGAGGTTCAGACGAACATCGGCTACCGCGTGCAGTTCAACAGCGCCATCGGACCTTACAAGGGAGGACTTCGCTTCCACAAGGCCGTGACCCCTTCAATGCTTAAGTTCCTCGGTTTCGAGCAGACATTCAAGAACGCCCTCACAACCCTTCCTATGGGTGGTGCGAAGGGTGGTTCCGACTTCGACCCGGTCGGCAAGTCAAACGCTGAGATCATGCGTTTCTGCCAGGCGTTCATGCTTGAGCTCTGGCGCTGCATCGGTCCTGACCAGGACATCCCTGCCGGTGACGTGGGTGTAGGCGGACGTGAGATCGGCTACCTGAACGGAATGTACCAGAAACTCGCCCGTCAGTACCACACCGGGGTCCTTACCGGAAAGGGTGCCACATGGGGAGGATCCATCCTTCGTCCTGAGGCCACCGGTTTCGGTGCCCTCTATTTCACCCAGCACCTTCTCCACAAGGCTGGCAAGGACATCGCCGGCCAGAAGGTCTGCATCTCCGGCTTCGGTAACGTGGCTTGGGGCGCTGTGAAGAAGGCTACCCAGCTCGGTGCCAAGGTTGTCGCCATCTCCGGCCCGGACGGAGTATGCCATATTCCTGAGGGAATGACTCCTGAGATGAATGAATATATGCTTGATATGCGTGCCTCCAACAGGAATATGGTCGAGGATCTCGCCACCAAGTTCCCTGGAAAGGTTCAGTTCACAGCCGGCAAGAAGGCTTGGAGCATCCCTTGCGACATCGCCCTCCCTTGCGCTTTCCAGAACGAGCTCAGCGAGGATGACGCCAAGGAGCTTAAGGCCAACGGTTGCTGGTGCTGCTGCGAGGTTTCCAATATGGGTTGCCAGCCGGGTGCCATCCACTTCTTCCAGAACAACGGAGTCCTCTTCGCCCCTGGTAAGGCGGTGAACGCCGGTGGAGTGGCCACATCAGGTCTTGAGATGACCCAGAACGCCGCCCACCTCAGCTGGTCGGCTCAGGAGGTTGACGACAAACTCCACTGGATCATGCAGAGCATCCACGAGCAGTGCGTGAAGTACGGCACACGCGCGGACGGCAGCATCGACTACGTGAAGGGCGCCAACATCGCCGGCTTCATGAAGGTGGCGCAGGCTATGCTTGAGCAGGGAACCATCTAATCGAAGGTTTTTCTGACGAATATGAGCACATCAACGTCTGTTGATGTGCTTTTTTCATTTATATTCATTAAATTTGCAAGATATTATAAGAATAGCACCGAAGAAAAAATAATTACTTAATAACACTTTTTTTCAAATGAAAAGAACCGCTCTGGCATTAATGCTACTAGCACTTGTGGTCTCATGTAACACTGAGCCCAAGACCGCTGTTCAGAAGAAAGTCGATTCGTACGCGCTCGTGAAGATCGAGTCGCCAGACCTTTCCGGCATCACTGACAACGGCAAAGAAGTCCTTAATCTCTACAAATTCGCGGCGGATCAGGCCGACAGCATCTACTGGAAGCAGTGCTTCGGTGACAAGATGTTGGTCGAGAACCTGAAAGACGCTGATTTGAAGGAATATGCCAAAATCAATTACGGCCCGTGGGACCGTCTTGACGGCAAGGCGTTCATCGATGGTTTCGGAGCCGAGAGTCCTCTTGGCGCCAACTTCTATCCGAAGGACATGACGACTGCCGAGTTCGAGTCGATGGACGACCCTGTGAAGACGAGTCCGTATTCCCTCATAAGGCGCGGAGCGGACGGCAGGCTGACCTCTGTCTGGTACCATGATGCCTTCGAGTACAACATTGACAAGATCTGCAACTACCTTAAGGCGGCGGCTGACATCACCATCAAGCCGAGCGTGCGCAACTATCTTCTCAAGAAGATCGACGCCCTCAAGACCGACTACTACTACGACAGCGATCTGGCGTGGCTTGAGATGACGGACAGCAAGATGGATCTCATCATCGGCCCTAACGAGGTCAATGACGACCGTCTCCTTGGACTCAAGACCTCCTACGAGGCCTATGTGCTTCTGAAGGACTTGAAGCGCACCGAGGTTCTCGACCAGTTCACATCGATGCTTCCGGAGCTCCAGAAGCAGATCCCGTGCGAGGAGCAGTATAGGAACTTCGTGCCTGGCGACGAATCGGACATCTATGCCTATGACGCGATCTACTGCGCCGGACACGCCAACGCGGGCATCAAACTGATCGCCCTCAACCTTCCTTACAGCGAGGAGGTCCAGGCTAAGGCCGGCACCCGTACAGCCCTGCTGCGCAACATCATGATGGAGAAATTCAACCGTGTGATAAGTCCTGTGGGCATCGTTGTCCTGAGCCCTGACCAGCAGGATCGTCTTGACGAGGAGGCTTTCTACTGGAACATCGCGTTCCGCGAGATCTCCCACGGACTCGGAGTCAAGGAGACCATCAACGGCAAGGGAAGCGTGAATGACGCGCTTGGCAACAAGGCCCTCACCTGGGAGGACGCCAAGGCCAACGCCCTTGGTCTGTACTTTGTCTGCAAGCTGCTGGACGAGCATAAGATCCCGGCGCTCATCACCAAGGAGGACGCCATCACCACATTCGTGGCCAACCTGATCCGCTCGGAGCGTTTCGGAGAGGCCTCCCAGCTTGGAAGAGCCTATGTGATGCTGTTCAACTACCTGAACCAGAACGGTGCGTTCAAGCGCGGTGACAGCGGTAAATATTCAATCAACTACGAGATGACCCTCTCGCTTGTGGCGGAGTTCGCAGGCATTGTCCTCAAGACACAGGCCACCGGTGACTATGAGTTCGCCGAGCAGTTCGAGAACCAGTACTGCGTTATGTCAGAGGACTTTAAGGCCGACCTTGTCAACATCCGTCTTGAGAACATTCCGATTGACCTCAGGTTCGAGTTCCAGAAATAACAAAAATTAATAATCAATACTACTGAAATGGCTGAAAAGAAATTCAATGTGAAGTACGGTGTGCTTCTGCCAATTGTTCTTTTGGTCACACTCTTCTTGTGGTGTGTGCCTGTCTCATTCTTCGGCATCGACGCTCTGACAGTTGTCCAGCAGCGTGTGATCGCCCTCTTCGTGTTCGCCGCGTTGATGTGGATGTTTGAGATCATCCCTAACTGGGCGACTTCTGTCCTGATCATCGTTGTAGCTTTGCTGACCGTCTCCGACAAGGGACTCGGTTTCTTCTGCAATCCTGAGTTCGGTCAGCTGGTAAGCTACAAAAAGATAATGTCCTCTTTCGCCGACCCGGTTGTCATGCTGTTCCTCGGCGGATTCGTGCTGGCCATCATGGCCGAGAGGTTCGGGCTTGATGTCACACTTGCCAAGTCCCTCCTCAGCGTGTTCGGTACAAAGCCTAAGATGGTGCTTCTGGGATTCCTCATCATCATCTCCGTGTTCTCGATGTTCATGAGCAACACCGCCACCGCCGCCATGATGCTTGCCTTCCTCGCTCCGGTGCTCCACAAGCTGCCGAGCGACGACAAGGGAAAGATCGGCCTCGCTCTCTCGATTCCGGTCGCCGCCAACCTCGGTGGTATCGGAACTCCTATCGGAACTCCTCCTAACGCGACAGCGAAAGGTTACCTTGAGCAGGCCGGCATCGATGTCTCTTTCGGAGACTGGTGCGTCCACATGATTCCTTACGTGATCATCATGATCCTCCTCGCGTGGATTCTCCTTCTGGTGTTCTTCCCGTTCAAGACCAAGAAACTTGTGCTTGAGATCCCTGCCAGCGACAAGAAGAAGGACTGGAAGAGCACGCTCGTCTGGGCTACCTTCATCATCACGATTCTTCTCTGGGCCACGGAGCAACTCCATCACATCAGCTCCAACGTCGTGGCTCTGATTCCTCTCGCCGTCTTCACGGCCACAGGACTTTTCGGCAAGGAGGAGATCAAGGAGATCAACTGGTCAGTGCTCTGGCTCGTTGCCGGAGGCTTCGCATTGGGCTATCTCCTTCAGGACACCGGTCTGGCGAAGGTTCTCATCACAGCGATACCGTTCGGCTCGATGTCCGTTATCCTTGTGCTGGTAGTTGCCGGTTTCGTCTGCTACTTCCTCTCGAACTTCATCAGCAACTCCGCCACCGCGGCCCTGCTTATCCCTATCCTTATCGTAGTGGCTGAGGGCATGGCCGATCCGGCAGCCGCCAACAACGCAGCCTTCATCGCCATGGGCGGAACCCAGGCCATGATCATATTCATCGCCGTGTGCGCCTCCATCGCCATGCTGTTCCCTATCTCCACTCCTCCGAACGCCATCGCGGCCTCAACCGGACTTGTCGAGACAAAGGACATGGCGAAGGTCGGCATCATCATCGGTGTGGTCGGATTCATCTTCGGATTCTTCTGGCTCACCAAGATCTTCCCGTTCGCGCAGTAGTCTGTAAATAATCTAAGAGAAGCTGTTCTGGGATTATTCCCAGGCAGCTTCTCAAAATTTAATGTTAGTAGTAATCAAAATGAACAAAATTGTCACTTCACTTGCCGCTTTGGCAATGTGCGTCACTCTTGGCGCCCAGGAGACCAAACCGCAGGTCAGCCTTTACGGTTTCATCCGCAACTTTTATGCTTTTGACACACGCGAGAGTGTGGCCGGAACAGAAGACTTCTTCTACTATCTTCCGAAAGACGAGAACAAGAAGGGCGATGTCGATCTGAACGAGCAGAGTTCCCTCCGCTACGCCGCCATCACTTCCAGAATCGGACTCAATGTCACCGGTTATGAATATAATGGCTTGAAATTCGGAGCAAAGATCGAGACTGACTTCTACAATGGTCTTTCCGGTGTCTCCGGAACCGCGGTGCTTCGTCTTCGTCAGGCTTATGTCACCGTCGGCAGGAACGATTGGCTGGTGACGGCAGGCCAGGCCTGGCATCCTATGGCCGCTGACATGCCGGACGTGTTCTCCCTCAACACAGGAGCGCCTTTCGGACCTTTCAGCCGTACCCCGCAGGTGAAACTTGACTACAGGCTCAACGACGCGTTCTCCCTCACGGGATCGGCCATCTGGCAGATGCAGTACAATTCGGCAGGCCCTAACGGTGCCTCCGCCAACTACATCAAGTACAGCTGCACCCCGGAGATCTACCTCGGCCTGAACTACAAGAACGACAATCTCCTCCTCAGGGCCGGAGTGGACATGCTCTCGATCAAGCCAAGGAACAACAACGGCACCGTCAAGGTCACCGACCGCATCACCACCGTCACCCCGTTCGTCTTCGCCCATTACAAGAACGGACTGTTCTCCGCAAAGGTGAAGACCATCTTCGCCGAGGCCGGCGAGCACTTCAACCTCAACGGCGGCTACGGAATCTCAGGTGTCAAGGATGACAAGGTAAGTTATGAATATACCCCTACGCGCAACTCATCGACCTGGGTGAGCCTTATGTACGGAAAGAAGACGCAGTGGATCCTCTTCGGCGGCTATGTGAAGAACTTCGGTACCAAGGATGACCTCTTGGGCGCCAAGAACGGCTATGCCCCGGCGGCCAACCTCTATTTCAGCAAGAACAGCTTCTCGAACATGAACCAGATGTGGAGGCTCACTCCGACTGTTATCCGCAACATCGGCAAGTTCGCGATTGGTCTTGAATATGAGCTCACAAGCGTCCAGTACGGAGAGTATAAGACCATCGACGGCGTGAAGTGCATCGGTGCCAACGGCCTCGCCGAGGACAACCTCCACTGGATCACCAACAACCGCGTCCAGGCGCTGGTCAAGTTCACATTCTAGTTTTTGACAGGTCCGGTCTTGGACGAAACATCTAAACCATTCGATGATATGAAGAAGATAATCCCAATGATGGCATCGCTTGTCGTATTGTCCATGTTCTCTTTACCTTCTGACGCTCAGAACCATTTGGTCAAGCTCACAAATCATCTGGAACCATACGGTTTTTTCAGGACGAGCGCCATCTTTGACGCCCGTCAGTCCAAGACCGACACCGATGACTTGTTTTACTATCTTCCTTATGACAAGGAGAACAACCTTGAGGGCAAGGACATCTGGTCCAACCCGTCCTTCAAGCTCTCCGCTGTCACGACCCGCGTCGGATTCGACCTTAAGGGTTTCCAGTACGGGTCCTTCAATGTCACGGGCAAGCTGGAGGCTGATTTCTATCTCTTCAATGAGAGTACAGCCTCCTTGCGGCTCCGTCAGGCGTATCTCGATCTCAACTGGTCAGGCTTGGGACGGGTTGTGAACTCGGCTGTCCTCAGGGTGGGGCAGGCCTGGCATCCGATGTCGGTTGACATGCCGATGAGTGTCGGCTACGAGGTCGGCGCGCCTTTCAATCCCTATTCGAGAAGTCCTCAGCTGATGTTCGAGACATCGTTTCTCAAGCGTTTCTCGCTGACGGTCGGCGCGCTTTATCCTGTGGAGTTCAAGCCAACAGGTCCGCAGGGGCCGTCATCCGACTATGTGAAGTACGGGGTGATTCCGGAATTCTACGCCGGATTGTCATTCACCTCGTCTCACTTCAAGGCCAAAGCCGGTGCTGACTTTATCAGTCTCAGGCCACGTTGGCGCACGACCGACACCGATGGCTACACCTACGACAAAGGCACCCCTGTCAAGGACAGGATCTCGATGGTCAGCCCTATGGTCTATCTGGAATTCTCGAAAGGACTTTTCAAGATCAACGCCAAGTCCGTACTGGCCTCTGGAGGAGACCATCTGCGTCTCATGGGCGGCTATGCGCTCTGTGACGCCAGCGATGTCTATCACTACAAGTACACGCCTCTGCGCTCCTCCACATCCTTTGTCTCGGCAAGCTATGGAGACACTTGGCAGTTCATCTGCATGGCAGGCTTCATGAAGGCGCTGGGAACATCCCGACCTATTCCTGTCAATTCGGAGACCGGCATTTCGGATCCTAAGAACATATACTATTTTGACGGCGGCTTCAAGAACATCCGCCACATCATGCGCGTCACGCCGGCTGTGGCCTATAATCTTGACCGTCTCACGGTCGCGGTAGAGTACAACGGGACCTACGTGGACTACGGTGACATCAAAGCCCTTGATTCACACGGACTAGCCTCAGGCGGATCCCATCTGATCATCAACCACCGCGTTGTCGGCGTTGTAAGGTACTCGTTCTGATTTCTTGAAAATCTCTTGCAAATTCGAAATAATTTACGAAATTTGCCGCAATAAACGTATAATGAAAGGTTTTTTTCATATCCACCATCATCACCACCGCATGAAACGGGGGTGAGTTGTCGTGGGTATCTGTTTATGAGGGATATTTTTGTCGAGGCTCGCTTCCGTTAGGTGGCGGGTCTTTTTGGTTTGTGGGCTTTTCCCCAGGTCGGCACAGCCCGGCCAAGCCCATCGGCCATCGGGGCGGTTGAATGAGATTATTATTGTATTATAAAACGAACGAAATGTTAAGAATCGCTATTCAGGCCAAAGGCCGTCTGAGTGAAGAAAGCCTCGCGCTGTTGCGTGAGGCCGGCATCGAGGTGGATGACACCAAACGAAAATTCCTTTCACGATCCAGCAGTTTCCCTGTCGAGATACTCTACCTCAGGGATGATGACATTCCGCAGGCCGTGGAGCAGGGGGTGGCCGATCTGGGAATCGTCGGCTACAACGAGGTTTGTGAAAGAGGCGGTAATGTCAAAGTCGTGGATCGCCTTGGCTTTGGCGCATGCCGGATCTCCCTTGCCATCCCCAAGGCAGAGGACTATCCGGGACTGGACTATTTCAACGGGAAGCGGATCGCCACGTCCTATCCTAACATTCTTAGAGGTTTTTTGGAGAAGAACGGTGTAAGCGCCAGAATCAATGTCATCGCCGGTTCTGTCGAGATCGCGCCGACCGTGGGCATGAGCGATGCCATTTTCGACATCGTGTCGTCCGGAGGGACTCTTGTCAGCAACGGCTTGAAGGAGGTGGAGAAGGTTGTCTTCTCCGAGGCTGTGCTGATCTGTGGGGACAAACTTACCGAGGACAAGGCCAAGCTTCTGGAACAGATCAGGTTCCGTTTCAATGCTGTGAAGGAAAGCAGAGGTAAGAAGTACCTGCTGATGAACATTCCCGACGAGAGGATAGAGGATGCCATCCGGATAGTACCGGCAATGAGAAGTCCAACGGTACTGCCCCTTGTACAGAAAGGATGGTCTTCCTTGCATTCCGTTGTGGATGAGAGTGTTCTGTGGGAGAAGATCGAAAGTTTGAAGGAGATTGGCGCGGAAGGGATTCTTGTGCTCTCGGTTGAGAAGATGGTTTTGTAGGTGTTGAATATTTATTCGTTATTTTATGCGGAATTTTGATTGTACGGTCACTTCGACAAGCTCAGCGACCCCAATATTCAATAACCCTCCCCGGATCGAATGGCCGAAACTGATCTCAAGGGCCGCTGAAAGCGATTCCGACATCGATGCAAGCGTAAGAGCCACCCTTGAATATGTCCGGACACAAGGCGACAAGGCTGTTCTGGATCTGGAGTCCCGCTATGACAACATAGTTTTCACTTCTGTTGAAGCCTTGAAAGTCAGCGACAAGGAAATCGCGGAAGCCACCGCTTCCGTTTCACCAGAGTTAAAGGCGGCCATCGCACAGGCATATTCAAACATCAGGAAATTTCATAGCGCGCAGATGCCGCAAACAGTTAAGGTTGAGACTTCACCCGGTGTCGTCTGCTACCAGAAGGCCGTTCCGCTCCGTAGGGTCGGACTGTATATTCCTGGCGGGCGCGCGCCTTTGTTCTCGACGGTTCTGATGCTGGCCGTCCCTGCCTCCGTGGCTGGCTGCCCTGAAATCGTTCTCTGCACACCTCCTGACAAGGATGGGAAAGCCAATCCTGTCATAGTCTATGCGGCTTCGGTCTGTGGAGTCAGGAATATATTCAAAATCGGTGGCGCTCAGGCCATTGCGGCTATGGCTTATGGAACGGAGACGCTCGCCAAATGCGACAAGATTTTCGGCCCTGGCAACCGTTATGTGATGAAGGCCAAGCAGATGGTCGGGCTGTCGGTCGCAGCGATCGATATGCCGGCCGGTCCGTCAGAGGTTATGGTGCTGGCTGACGGGACCGCTGATCCTGAGTTCGTCGCAGCTGACTTCCTCTCCCAGTCGGAGCACGGGCCGGACAGCCAGTCGGTTCTGGTCTGCACATCGGAGGCTATCGCAAAATCCGTGGTGGATGCAGTCGCAAGACAGACCGCAAGGCTGAGTCGGGGAAGCATCATTGCCAAAGCGTTGGATCACAGTCGGATGGTCGTTCTTACGAGCCGTGAGGACATCATCGATTTCGCCAATGAATATGCTCCTGAACATCTCATCATATCTATGCGTGATCCTTGGAGCGTGGCGGATAAGGTGGTAGCCGCCGGGAGCATATTCATTGGAAATTATTCTCCTGAAAGCGCCGGTGATTATGCTTCAGGAACGAATCATACTTTGCCGACGAGTGGTTGGGCGCGTTCGTTCAGCGGGTTGAATCTGGATGCGTTTATGAGGAAGATGACGATTCAGGAGATTTCGCGTGAGGGTTTGTCTGGACTTGGTGATACAATCCGTACAATGGCTTTGGCCGAAGGGCTTGACGCTCACGCCGCCGCGGTTGAAGTAAGACTTGAAAAATAATCAGTAATGAATATAGAAGACGTTCTTAAACTCGTAAGGCCAAACATCTTAGGTCTTGAGGCATATTCGACCGCCCGGGACGACTGTGGCTCGAACCAGCCGGAAATATTTCTGGATGCCAACGAGAATCCTTACAACAATGGCATCAATCGGTATCCGGACCCACATCAGAAAGCCTTGAAGGCCAAGGTCGCGGAAATCAAAGGAATTTCTGCGGATAGCCTGTTCATCGGCAACGGGAGCGACGAGGCGATTGACCTTGTTTACCGTGTGTTCTGCGTACCGGGAGCAAGCAATGCCGTGTCCATCGCTCCGAGTTACGGGATGTACGAGGTGGCAGCCGCGATGAACGACATTGAATTCCGGAAAGTCCAGCTGAGGCTGGATTTCTCAATGGACACAGAGGCGATGCTTTCCGCGGCGGACTCCAAGACAAGGCTGATGTTCATCTGCTCGCCGAACAACCCGACAGGAAACTCGTTCCCGGTGGAGCAGATCGAGGATATTCTTGAAAGGTTCGGCGGCGTGGTGGTGCTGGATGAGGCTTACATCGACTTTTCGGTCAGGCCTTCGCTGACATCTTTGGTCAAGAGATACCCTAACCTGATTGTGCTCCAGACGCTTTCAAAGGCTTGGGGTATGGCAGGTCTCAGAATTGGATTGGCGATCGCGGATCCTGCTGTCATCGCTTTGATGTCCAAAGTCAAATATCCGTACAACATCAATGTTCTGGCTCAGAAGATGGCATTGATGAAACTTGACGAGGCGGCCAAGGACAAGGCTGTGGCCGAGATTGTGGGACAGCGGTTCCGCTTGGAAAAAGAATTGGCCAAATGCCCGGAGGTCAAGGGAATATATTCAAGTGACGCTAACTTTTTGTTGGTTAGGTTTGAGAATCCGGATGAGGTTTACGAGAGGCTGCTTGCGGGAGGAGTCATTGTGCGGAATCGTTCCAAGGTCTCAGGTTGCGAGGGGTGCCTTCGCATCACAGTCGGCACTCCGGTGGAGAATGACAGACTGCTTCGGCTGCTGTCCTCTTCGGTCGCTGAGCCTGTCGAAGCGACCACCCCCGGTATGGAAATATTAGGCGGAAGACATATCCGAATTGTCCGTAATACCAAAGAGACAAAGATTGCCCTTGAATTGGATCTGGATTCCATTGGAGGCTCCGGACACATTTCCACCGGTCTCCCTTTCTTCGACCACATGCTTGATCAGATCCCGAACCACGGCGGCGTGGCACTTTCAATCAATGCGAAAGGCGATCTGCAAGTGGATGAACATCACACGATTGAGGATGTCGGAATCGTCTTCGGAGAAGCGATCAACGCCGCGCTCGGCTCGAAACTCGGCATGGCCCGCTACGGCTTCGTCCTCCCGATGGACGACTGTGACGCGGCTGTGCTGCTGGATTTCGGAGGGCGGATTGATTTCAGATGGAACGTGGAGTTCAATCGGGAGAAGGTCGGCGATGTTCCGACCGAGATGTTCAGCCATTTCTTCCAGTCGGTCAGCTCCGGGGCAAGATGCAACCTGCACATCCGGGCCGAGGGCGGGAACGATCACCACAAGGCCGAGGCGATCTTCAAGGCATTCGCAAGAGCATTGCGGATGGCGGTGGCGAGAACCCCGTTCCCTTACGAACTCCCATCAAGCAAAGGCGTGTTATGATCGCGATAATTGACTATAAGGCTGGCAACATCCGCTCGGTCGAGAATGCCTTGCGAAGGCTTGGCGCGGAGTATGTCCTGACCTCTGATCCGGAAATCATCCGTCGGGCCGATCATGTGATGCTTCCCGGGGTGGGCGAGGCTTCCTCCGCAATGAGATCCTTGGAGGACACGGGCCTTATCCCCCTCATCAAGAGCTTGACCCAACCTGTTTTGGGAATATGCATCGGCCTGCAGCTGATGTGCGCCTCAAGCGAGGAGGGCGACACGGATTGTCTTGGAATATTCACCCCAAAAGTCACCCGCTTCCAGGAAACTCCCGGTGTCAAGATCCCTCACACCGGGTGGGATACAATCTCCGGGCTGCGCGGCCCGCTTTTCAGGAATATTCCCGAAGATTCGTTCGTCTATTATGTGCATTCGTACAGCGCGGGAATATTCCCGGATCAGACTGTCGCCGCGACTGAATATGCCGGTGTCCGTTTCAGCGGGGCGCTCCAGCTGGACAATTTCTTCGGGACGCAGTTTCATCCGGAGAAGAGCGGTTCGGTCGGGGCTGAGATATTAAAGAATTTTATTGAATATGAAGAATTTTAACATAATCCCGGCCATAGACATAATCGGAGGCCGGTGCGTGCGTCTCACGCAAGGGGACTATTCAAGGGAGAAGGTTTACTCTGACGACCCGGTCAGTATGGCGAAGGGATTCGAGCAGGCCGGCGCGACAAGGCTGCATCTTGTGGATCTGGAAGGTGCAAAGGCCGCCTGTCCGAAGAACCTGGATGTGCTAAGGAATATAACCAATGCGACCGGTCTGAAAGTTGAGTTTGGCGGCGGAGTGAAGTCGGAGGAGTCTTTGAACGCTGTTCTGGATGCCGGGGCTGAATATGTCATCTGCGGAAGCGTGGCCTTTACCGAACCGGACATATTCAAGAAATGGCTTGGCCGCTATGGGGAAAAAATCATCCTTGGGTTGGATTTGAAGAATGGTTTGGTCGCGACGCACGGTTGGAAGGAGACTGTCCCGATGTCAGCCGTGCAGGCTTTGGAGTCTTTTGAAGGACTTGTGCGTCAGGCTATTGTGACCGAGGTTTCGAGGGACGGGATGTTGCAGGGCGTGAATCTTGAGTTTTACGCCGGCCTTCAGCAACAGTTCCCGGGTGTGGAGATCATCGTGAGCGGGGGCGTGTCCAATTACGAGGATCTGGAGGAATTGAGAAGATCTGGACTTCGCTCGGCCATTGTCGGAAAAGCTATTTATGAAGGACGGGTCAGACTTGAGGATTTGTTCAGGTAATATGTTGGCGAAGAGAATTATACCTTGTCTGGACGTGAAGAACGGACAGGTAGTGAAAGGGATCAATTTCGAGGGCTTGCGTGAGGTGGGCGATCCTGTGGAGATGGGAGCTTTCTACTCTGAGCAGGGGGCTGACGAGCTCGTCTATCTGGACATCAGCGCGTCTTCCGAAGGGCGGAAGACTTTCACTGGTCTGGTTTCCCGGATAGCGGAACGGATTGATATTCCGTTCACTGTGGGTGGGGGAATATCTTCGTTCGAGGATGCGGCCAGGCTTCTGGACGCTGGTGCGGACAAGATCGCGATCAACACGGCGGCGGTGCTTCAGCCGGAGATCATCACCAGGGTCGCATCACGCTACGGCTCCCAGTTTGTTGTCGTGGCGATTGACGCGAGGACGGTCGCTTCGGGAATGGCCGCTGAGCCTGTCGAAGCGACATCCCTGTACGGCAATGCTTACTGGCAGGTGATGACCCACGGCGGAAAAAGGCCGACCGACAAGGAACTATATTCCTGGGCCAAGCAAGTCCAGAACCTCGGCGCCGGCGAGATCCTTTTCACGTCCATGGATCACGACGGCACCCGGAACGGCTATGCTGTGGAGGCATATTCCCGTCTCGCGGACGAACTCTCCATCCCCGTGATCGCCTCCGGTGGGGCGGGAAGCGTCGGCGACATCGAGGAAGTCCTGACGAAGGGCCGGGCCGACGCCGCCCTCGCCGCAAGCATATTCCATTACGGCGAAATCTCCATCCCCGAATTGAAAAGAGCCCTCCGCACCCACGGAGTGAATGTAAGAATATAAAAGGAACTTTATGAATATGATTGATTTTAAGACTCTTAATGTCGGTGCGGACGGACTTGTGCCGGCCATCGTCCAGGACCGGAACACCCTTCAGGTCCTGATGCTCGGCTATATGAACGCCGAGGCTCTCGAAAAGACACAGACAAGCGGTCTCGTGACATTTTTCAGCCGCTCCCGCCAGACCCTATGGACAAAAGGGGAGACCAGCGGCAACTTCCTTCATCTTGTCTCCATTGCGGTAGACTGCGATTCGGACACCCTTCTTGTCCGCGCCATTCCTGACGGGCCGGTCTGCCACAAAGGTACGAAAACCTGTTGGGGAGACGCGGTACCGGCAAGCACGGGCTTCATCCGCGAGCTTGAAGGTGTGATCAAAGGCCGTCACGAGCAGATGCCGGAGAAGTCCTACACCACGTCACTGTTCAAGGCAGGGACTCCGAGAATGGCACAGAAAGTTGGCGAGGAGGCCGTCGAGACCGTCATCGAGGCCGTGAAAGGGGATGATGAAAGGATGATCTACGAGGCCTCCGACCTTGTCTACCACCTTCTTGTACTTTTGGTCAGCAAAGGCTACGGCATCGCCGATCTGGAAAAGGAACTTGAGAAGAGGCATAAATAGTCGGCCATAATTTTATTTTTCACAAAACAAAATACGAATTTAGCTATCAGTTAGTGTAATTACCGTTTTTCAGATGAGTTCAGACAGAATATTCATTTTTGACACCACTTTGCGTGATGGCGAGCAGGTGCCGGGGTGCCAACTCAACACTGTGGAGAAAATCCAGGTGGCAAAGGCCCTTGAAGAGTTGGGAGTAGATGTCATTGAGGCGGGTTTCCCTGTTTCCAGTCCCGGAGATTTCAATTCGGTCGTGGAGATTTCCAAGGCCGTCACCTGGCCGACGATCTGTGCGTTGACACGTGCCGTGGAGAAAGACATCGATGTTGCCGCGGAAGCGCTTAAATACGCCAAACACAAGAGGATACACACGGGAATCGGAACTTCCGACTCCCACATAAGGTACAAGTTCAATTCCACCAGGGAGGAGATTCTTGAGCGTGCCGTCAGGGCTGTGAAATATGCCAAGAAGTATGTTGAGGATGTGGAGTTCTACGCCGAGGATGCGGGATGCACTGACAATGAGTATCTTACCAGAGTGGTTGAGGCGGCCATCAAGGCCGGGGCCACGGTCGTGAATATTCCTGACACGACTGGCTACTGCCTTCCTTCCGAGTATGCGGCTAAGATCAAGTATCTTGTTGACAATGTGGATGGGATTGACAAGGCTGTCATCTCCACCCATTGCCACAACGACCTCGGTATGGCCACCGCCAACACAATGTCCGGACTTCTTGCCGGGGCCCGCCAGTGCGAGGTGACAGTCAATGGCGTGGGCGAGCGTGCCGGCAACACGGCCTTGGAGGAGATCGCCATGATCATCAAGAGCCACAGCGACATCCCTCTCGTGACCAACATCAACACGACCAGAATCACACCGGTGAGCCGAATGGTCTCGAACCTTATGAATATGCCTGTTCAGGCGAACAAGGCCATCGTCGGGCGCAATGCCTTCGCGCACTCTTCAGGCATCCATCAGGACGGAGTTCTCAAGAATGTCAGTACCTACGAGATCATTGACCCTAAGGAAGTGGGGATTGACGACAACGACATCGTGCTTACCGCCAGAAGCGGCCACGCCGCCCTTAAATACCGTCTGGAGGTTCTTGGAATCAAGATGGAAGGCCAGAGACTTGACGCTTTTTACGATGAGTTCCTCAAACTGGCCGACAAGAAGAAGCAGGTCAGCGACGATGATCTCCTTGTGCTCGCCGGAGCCGACAGGGCTGAGGACCATCACGTCAAGCTTGAGTACCTCCAGGTGACCAGCGGCAAGGGCCTGAGACCTATCGCAAGTGTCGGTCTTGACATAGCTGGTGAGAAATTCGAGGCCGCTTCCAGAGGCAACGGTCCGGTTGACGCGGCGATCAACGCCCTCAAGATCATCATCAGGCGTCAGATGGTCATCAAGGAGTTCACCATACAGAACATCACCAAAGGCTCCGATGATGTGGGCAAGGTCCACATGCAGGTCGAGCATGACGGCCACGTGTATTATGGCTTCGGAGCCGACACCGACATCGTCACCGCGTCTGTGGAGGCGTTCATTGACTGCATAAACAAATTCAGGGGATGAATACACTTTTCGACAAGATTTGGGACAGTCACATCGTGTCCGTCATCGACGGTGGTCCCACTCAGCTCTACATAGACAGGCTTTACTGTCACGAAGTGACCAGTCCTCAAGCCTTCGAGGGCATAAGGAAGCGTGGCTGCGGCATTCTGCGCCCGGAGAGAATAATATGTATGCCTGACCACGACATCCCGACGGAAGGGACTGCTTTCGCGGATGATGTATGCCGTCGTCAGGTGGAGACTTTGGAACGGAACGCGGCTGAATTCGGTTTGGTCCATTATCCGATGATGAGTCCGGACAACGGTATTGTCCACGTTGTCGGCCCGGAGAAAGGACTTTCGTTGCCGGGAATGACGATTGTCTGCGGAGACTCGCACACGTCCACCCACGGAGCTGTCGGAGCTGTCGCTTTCGGAATAGGCACGAGCGAGGTCGAGATGGTGCTTGCCACCCAGTGCATCCTTCAGCAGAAACCGCGCTCGATGAGGATAAGGGTAGAGGGAGAACTCGGTAAAGGCGTGAGCGCCAAGGATGTAGCCCTCTATCTTATGATGAGGTTGACTACTTCAGGCGCCACCGGGTACTTTATTGAATATGCCGGCTCGGCCATCCGCGGCCTATCAATGGAAGGTCGTCTGACACTCTGCAACCTGTCTATCGAGATGGGAGCCCGCGGAGGTTTCGTGGCTCCTGACGAGACCACTTTCGCCTACCTGAAAGGTCGTGAGTTCTCACCTAAGGGGAAAGACTGGGACAGGGCGGTGGAATATTGGAGAACCCTTCGCAGCGGAGACGACGCTGTCTTTGACAAGGAATATGTGTTCGACGCCGCGGACATCAGTCCAATGATCACTTACGGAACGAATCCGGGCATGGGTATGCCGGTTGACGGTACCATCCCGTCTGACACGGCTCAGCGTGCGTTGGACTATATGGGCTTCTCCGCCGGAGAAAGGCTTCTTGGGCACAAGATCGATTATGTGTTTCTCGGGGCCTGCACCAACGGCAGGATTGAGGACTTCCGTGCCTTCGCCTCGGTCGTTAAAGGCCGCAGGAAGGCGGATGGGGTCACGGCCTGGCTCGTGCCTGGTTCGTGGGCCGTCAGACGTCAGATTGAGGAAGAAGGACTTGACAGGATTCTTGCGGATGCCGGATTCGAGATCCGCCAGCCTGGCTGTTCGGCCTGTCTTGCGATGAACGCGGACAAGATCCCGGCCGGAAAATATGCCGTTTCCACAAGCAACCGTAATTTCGAGGGACGTCAGGGCCCGGGCGCACGGACGATGCTTGCAAGTCCTTTGACTGCCGCCGCCGCTGCGGTGACAGGGTGTATCACTGATCCAAGAGAATTGTTATGAAACAGAAATTCAACATAATAGAGAGTGGCTGCATTCCTCTTCCGATAGAGAATGTGGACACTGACCAGATCATCCCGGCCCGTTTTCTCAAGGCTACGACAAGGGATGAGAAGTTCTTCGGAGAAAACCTTTTCCGTGACTGGAGGTACGCTCCGGACGGAAGCATGATAAAGGACTTCGTGCTAAATGATCCTCGTTACAGCGGGTGCATCCTCGTGGCCGGAGCCAATTTCGGCTCGGGATCAAGCCGCGAGCACGCCGCGTGGGCTATCGCCGGCTACGGATTCAGAGCTGTGGTGTCAAGCTCGTTCGCCGACATCCACCGCAACAATGAACTCAACAGCTTCGTGCTGCCGGTCCAGGTCAGTCCGGATTTCCTTAAAAAGATTTTCTCCGCGATCTCGGCCGATCCCGCAGTGAGACTTCGCATAGACCTCCCGTCTCAGGAAGTGACCCTTTTGTCTGACGGAAGTTCAGAGCGTTTCGAGATAAGTGCCTACAAGAAGTACTGTTTTGAGAACGCTCTTGATGACATAGATTATCTGCTTGAACATAAAGATAAGATTGAAGAATATGAAACTGAACATAGCAAAATTGCCCGGTGACGGTGTCGGCCCGGAAGTGGTGGAACAGGCCGTGAAGGCCATTGACGCTGTCTGCCGGCGTTTCGGGCACGAGGCCAAGTACAGATCCGCGCTTGTCGGAGCCTGCGCGATAGACGCTTGCGGATCCGCCTTCCCTGAGGAGACCCTGAAAGTGTGCCTTGACAGTGACGCGGTTCTGTTCGGGGCTGTCGGGGATCCGAAATATGACAACGATCCCACGGCCAAGGTACGTCCCGAGCAAGGCCTCCTTGCGATGAGGCGTGAACTTGGACTTTATGCCAACATCAGGCCGGTGGAGACCTTCCCGAGTTTGCTGGATCGTTCACCGCTCAGGCCGGAGATCGCCTCAGGCGCGGATTTCGTCTGCGTCAGGGAACTTACAGGCGGTATGTATTTCGGAGAGAAAGGCCGTTTGGACGGCGGCGACACAGCGTACGACACCAACATCTACCACCGCTATGAGGTTGAGCGGATCCTGCGTAAGGCATATTCATTGGCGAAGCTTCGCCGTAAGCATCTGACGGTGGTGGACAAGGCGAATGTGCTGGAGTCTTCGAGGCTCTGGAGGCAGGTGGCTCAGGAGATGGCTCCTGAATATCCAGAAGTTCAGACTGACTATATGTACGTTGACAACGCTGCCATGAAACTGATCACCGGCCCACGCTTCTTCGATGTACTCGTCACCGAGAACACGTTCGGGGACATCCTGACCGATGAGGCCAGCTGCATCTCCGGTTCGATGGGACTGCTCGCGTCGGCATCGCTTGGAGAACATACCGGTGTCTATGAACCGATCCACGGCTCCTATCCCCAGGCCGCGGGACGTGATGTGGCCAATCCCCTTGCCACAATCCTTTCAGCCGCGATGATGTTTGAGTACGCTTTCGGGCTGAAGCGCGAGGGCGCGGCGGTCCGCAAAGCTGTCGGTGAGAGCATTGACCGTGGTTTCGTCACCGAGGACCTGGCTTCCTTCGGAGCGCGTCCTTTGGGTACGTCAGAGGTGGGTGACAAGGTCGCGGAGTTGATAGAGAACGATAATTAATGTATTGATATGAACGAACTTGACTGGGGAAGCCTTGGCTTCCGTTACAGAAAGACAAACGCCATTGTCTTCAGCCTCTACCGCGACGGGCAATGGTCTGAACCCCAACTTACCGACGATTTCGATTTCCATTTCAACGCTTTCGCCGGGGTGTTTCACTATGGTAATTCCTGCTTTGAGGGGCTTAAGGCTTTCCGTGGCAGGGACGGAAAGGTCCGCCTTTTCAGGCCGGACGAGAACGCCAGACGTCTCCGGCGCAGTGCCGACCGTCTTTCGATGGCCGCTCCTTCCGAGGAACTGTTCCTGAAAATGTGCGAGATGTGTGTGAAAGCCAATCTGGATTTTCTCCCTCCGTACGGACATAATGCGTCCATATACCTGCGTCCTGTGCTCGAAGGCATTGACCCGCAGCTGAGCATCTGCTCCTCAAGCGAGGTTCTGTTTTCGGTCATGTGTGCTCCTGTCAGCACGTATGCCAAGGCTGGGGTGCTTACGCCGGTGACCGCTGTCATCTCGCGTGACTACGATAGGGCCGCTCCTGACGGTACCGGCTCCTACAAGATAGGCGCGAACTACGCGATGTCTCTTTACCCTTACAATCTGGCTCATTCTCAGGGTTATACGGAACTGCTGTTCCTCGACCCCGCCACCAAGACGAGGATTGACGAGTTCGGATCCTCCAACTTCATCGGCATAAAGGGCGACACCTATGTGACCCCGTTATCCGGCAGTGTTCTGCCTTCAATCACGAACAAGTCTCTCCGCACTATTGCCGAGGATCTCGGAATGAAGGTGGAGATGAGGCCGATTCCGGTCGAGGAACTTGCCGAGTTCGATGAGGTCAACGCCTGCGGCACAGCGGTGGTGATCACCCCCATCCGCTCTATCGACGACAAGCCTCTTCTGAAGGGCTCCGAGGTTTCACGCACCTATGTAATGCCTTCCGGAACGGAGTGTGGTAGAAAAAGCCGCGCCCTTTATGATCGCATCCGTGGCATCCAGGACGGCATAGAGGAGGATCCGCACGGTTGGTGCGTTGAGGTATAGCCGGTCGCTGGACTTGCCGAAGCGCCGACACGTGATTCTTCACGAAGGTTTCTTGCAAATCATAAAATCAAATCTTAAATTTGCAAGAAAACTGTAGTGGCGTGATATTAAGAACAATGAAGCAGAAAGCCGTAGCGCTTTCAAAACAGTACCCATTTGTGGTGATTACCGGTCCGCGTCAATCCGGCAAGACAACACTTGCCAAAGACGCGTTTCCGGACTACAGAAAAGTGTCTTTGGAGGACTTGGACAATCGCGCTTTCGCTGAAAGCGATCCGCGCGGTTTCATCTCGACTTATCCAGACAAAACCATCATCGATGAGGTTCAAAGAGTTCCGTCCTTGCTCTCCTATCTTCAGACACACAGCGATGATGTAGGAGGTGACGGAATGTACATTCTCACAGGTTCTCAGAATCTGCAACTTATGGAAGCCGTGGATCAATCGCTGGCCGGTCGGGTAGGATTGCTCCACCTCCTTCCTTTTTCAAGGCAAGAGATGAAAGACGGTGGTATCTTTCCTGAATCCACAGATGCGAAACTGCTTAACGGGTGCTATCCGCGTCTGTACGATAAAGGTATTTCACCAACCGATTATTATCCGAACTACATCAATATGTATGTCGAGCGTGATGTGAGAAACATCAAAGACATCACCGACCTCGGCAAATTCACCAGATTTCTTAAACTTTGCGCGGCAAGAACCGGACAGCTTCTGAACAAGTCTTCACTGGCAAATGATTGCGGAATATCTGTGCCCACAGTTGACTCTTGGCTCTCAATTCTGGAATCAAGCTATATCATATTCCTTCTTAAGCCAGACCATAAAAATTATTCAAAGCGCCTGGTGAAGACTCCGAAACTGTACTTCTATGACACGGGACTCGCCGCTTCTCTTCTTGAGATAAAAACTGAGACCCAAATGAACACTCATTATCTTAGGGGGAATCTCTTTGAGAATATGGTTGTGGCAGACTTTATCAAAAATGATTTCAATAAAGGAATAATAGAGCCTTCGGTTTCTTTTTGGAGAGACAGTGCCGGCAATGAAGTGGACCTGATCTACAGAGATAGTGACAAAGAGGATGCGTTTGAGATAAAGTCAGCGGAGACATTCAATGAATCGTTCCTGGATGGACTGAAATACTGGTCAAAATATTCAGGAGCCATGCCCTCGCAATTGCACGTAGTCTATGGTGGTACCACTCCAATGGCCAGATCCGAGGCAAGCGTGGAAGTGTTCAGATAAAAACAAAAAGCAAGCATCCCTTTTAGGGAAAAGATGCTTGCTTTTACTTCTTTCTTTCAATAATATATTACCTTCGCAAGGATAAAGAAATTTTTTCAGATTGTCAAGGGATAACCCTTCAATGTTTTACAATGTAATATTGTTTCACACTCTGCCGGCGATGTGCTTGGCGCAGGACTTTTCTTTTGTCGCGATTTTTATGTAAGTTTGCAAGTTAAACAGACAGACGGGAAATGTTAAGGAAACTTGCGGACAGAATGAAGGAGTTCAAGCTCACGATGAGGATGAAGCTGACGCTGAGCCTCAGCGCGATAGCCGTGACACTGCTTGTCTCCAGTGTGATCTCCATCATGGAGTACTACAGGATGAGCAACTATGTGTCGGATCTCATCGCGGACAACATCAGGAGCGTCAATGTCGCGCAGAAATTGTCCGAAGTCACGAACAAGTACAATCTGGATCTTCTGACCGTGATCGGCGACGACTCGGTCAACACTCTTCCGGACTTCCATCAGAAGGAGTTCATGGGGCATTGCGACTCGCTTCGCAACTCCTTGACTTCCGACAAGATGGTCCCGCTGACTGATTCTGTTGTCTATGCGTATTCAGCTTACATGCTGACTTCGCTTGAACTGAACGACGTGATGCTGTCGGACTTCATCGACACCAGGGCTTGGTACTTCGACAGGCTTCAGCCCAAGTTCAGGAGGCTGAACCACTACATTGATGTGCTCAACGAGGCAATCTACGATGACCTGAAGAAGAACTCGCTGACGTTTCAGAGGGGGTTCTACAGGAGCATCATCCCCGGAGCGGTGGCTGTGGGAGTGGGTCTGCTCCTGGTGCTGATGCTGTTGTTCTTCCTGCTGGTGTTCTACGTGAATCCTATCTACAGGATGCTTTCCGGGCTGAACAACTACAGATCCTACAACAAGAAATACTCCTACTCCTTCGAGGGGGATGACCAGCTGGTGGAGCTCAACGATGGCATCACCGAGCTGACGGGCGAGAACCAGATGCTGCGCAAGAGGGTGGCGAACCTGCGCGCCAAGATCGCGTCGGCCTCCGAGCCGAAGGACAACGGCGCTTCGGGGGCGGGTGAGACCGACCGGACCACAGATCCGGCGACCGGACAGGCAAAGGACAACCAATAAACCACGAGATGAACGTCAAGGTGATATCCAGAAATGTGGGCTACGCTCTGCTTGTCAGCGCGCTGTTCATGTTCCTGTCCATCCTCGTCTCGGTGGCAAACGGCAACGACAGCGCCCTGGCGGCACTGATGATCAGTTTCACCATCACCTTCACCGTCGGTGTGTTCCCGTTCATATTCGTAAGGAAATCGGCTGACATCACCCTTAAGGACGGCTACATGATCATCGCGCTGTCCTGGCTGCTGTCCTTCATCTTCGGGATGCTTCCGTATGCGCTTTGGGGCGGGCCGTTCACGATCATAAACGCCTGGTTTGAAAGTGTTTCCGGATTCACGACGACTGGCTCGACAATCCTTGACAACGTTGAGGCGCTGCCGAACAGCCTGCTGTTCTGGCGTTCCTCGACGCACTTCATCGGAGGCTTGGGAGTCGTGGTCTTCCTTCTGCTGATCATCCCGAGTTCGTCTCAGATGAGGTTGAGGCTGACTACCCTTGAGCTTTCGTCCTTGTCCAAGAGGGAGTACAGATCCGGCGCGAACAAGACAGTCTATATCTTCACTTATGTCTATTTTGGATTGACCGCAGCCTCGTTCCTGCTTTATGTGATGGCCGGGATGAGTCCTTTCGACGCGATCAACCATGCGATGAGCGTCGTGGCGACCGGCGGTTTCAGCACCAGGAACGCCTCCATCGGTGCCTATGACTCGATCACGATCGACCTTATCACGATGCTCTTCATGGTACTCTCATCCGTCCATTTCGGAATGATCTTCGTGGCTGTCGTGACAAGATCCCTCAAGCCGTTCAAGAATGAGATATTCAAGTTCTATCTTTCCATGATGGTTGTGGCGGGGGTGATCGTGTCGATCTCGATCAAGGCGCACGGGTTCGAGGAGACCTGGGGGCGCGCCTTCCTCTCCGGCTCCTTCCACATCCTGAGCTTCGCCTCGACGACCGGGTTCAGCATCGCCGACAACTGTTCCTGGCCGGTTCTCTCGCATACCATGCTGATGTTTGTGGGAATATGCTGCGGCATGGCCGGCTCCACCACCGGTGGTATCAAGTCCGACCGGGTGCTGCTGCTGTGCAAGGAGGTGAAGTACCAGTTGAGGATGGTCCTGCATCCGGCGTCCGTCAACGAGATCAGAATGAACGGCAGGGTGGTCCGGCAGAACGACATCGCCCCGCACATCCTCTACATTGCCCTCTACGGCCTTGTGGTGATCATCTCGCTCGCGGCCTGCCTCACGCTCGACCCTGACAACAACCAGTCATTCACGGCGATACTCTCGTCCCTTGGCAATGTTGGACTTTCGGTGGACCCGCTCGGCTCAATCTACAGCTATAACGGCGAGCCATCCTCCCTCAAGTTCATCTACACGCTTGACATGTTCCTCGGACGTGTCGAGATCTATCCTATCCTGGCCGTGGTCATGATGATCTTCAGCCGCAGGAACAAATAGCGCCGCTTATGGACAGGGGTGACTTTTTCTATCGGCGCTTCAAGGACTTTTTCCCTTACGACGGGACAGAGGATCAGGACCGGTTGTTCCGGGAGATCGCCGGCTTCGTGACCTGTGACGACGCGGACATCCTGGTGGTCAACGGCTATGCCGGCACGGGAAAGACCTCCGCCATCGCCTCTGTGATCCAGTCCTTCGACGACCTCCGGCCCAGGACGCGGAATGATGAACTTGAGGAAATATGCTTCCTCCTCGCTCCCACAGGCCGCGCCGCCAAGGTTCTTTCCTCCTACGCCGGCAAACCTGCCAGCACCATCCACAAATGCATCTATCGGCAGAAATCTGTCGGCGATGACGGCTTCGGCCAGTTCTCTTTGGCTCCCAACAAGCTGTCGCACAAGTTGTTCATCGTGGACGAGGTGTCACTGATCGGCATCGAGGACGCGCATCGGCAGGGCACCACGCAATTCGGGACCGGTGACCTTCTTAAGGACTTGATCGACTATGTCCGCGCCGGCAACGACTGCCGTCTGATCCTGATCGGCGACGATGCCCAGCTGCCGCCTGTGGGGATGGAAGCCTCTCCGGCGCTCTCCAAGGAATGCATGGACTGTTTCGGCGGCGTGCGCTATTGCAGCCTTAGGCAGGTGGTCCGCCAGCAGAAGGAGTCAGGAATACTCCACAACGCCACCAGGCTGCGCGAGCTGATAGCCTCGGATCTCTACGGGGACGGAATGTTCACTCCGGGCGAGCTGGGGCTTACGGTTGAAGGCTTCGACGACGTGGTGCGGATCACGGGCGGGGATCTGCTCGATGCCCTGAACACCGCCTATTACTCTGAATATTCCAAAGACGACGCGGTCGTCCTCTGCCGCTCCAACAAGCGGGCTAACCGTTACAACGCCGGCATCCGCGCCCAGGTCTTCTACGACGAGGAACGTTTGGTCAGGGGGGAGAAGCTGATGATCGTGAAGAACTGCTACCAGTTTCTGGACGGAGTTAAGAACATGGACTACATCGCCAACGGTGACATTGCCAAGCTGCTGTCCATCAGGAATTTCGAGGAACGTTACGGCCTGAGTTTCGCCGATGCCCGCCTTTCTTTTCCGGACTATGACGACACCGAGATCGTGGCGAAGGTCTGCCTCGACACCCTTGAGTCCGAGTCTGCCTCGCTGAGCTACGAGCAGCAGAACCAGCTTTACAACGGTGTGAGCGAGGACTATGCCGACATCACCTCAAAGAAGAAGCGCTACGAGGCTGTCCGTGAGGATCCCTACTACAATGCCCTCCAGTTGAAGTACGCCAACGCCATCACCTGCCATAAAAGCCAGGGCGGCCAATGGAGCTGCGTCTTCATCGACAACCCCTTCTGGCAGGATGAGCTCTCCGTCGATGACCTCAAATGGCTCTACACCGCCCTCACCCGCGCCACCGCCAAGGTTTACCTCGTCAACTTCAAGGATGAGTATTTCGCATAAGGTGTCAGGTTGCCTTAGGATGGCTCTCCGTCTGGTTCCCCGTCTGGCTCTCCGTCTGGCTCTTCGTGGCGGATAACTTGCTGATAATTAGGGATTTTTTTTAAATCATTACTAAATAGATTATTTTACAAATTTGTGACGTCGTGTGACCAACGGACTGATTGAAAGCCAATCTGTACTGTGTCACACGCCGCATAACTATGTTAAACTTTAATGAGGGAAAGCCATGAAGCTCAGGAGATTCTTGTCCGGTTCGCCTAATCACGTTTACCAACGATCCTTGAACGGTTCGGTAATATTCTACAGCCTTGAGGATTGTCTGGTTTATTTCACTGTCTTTTGCACCTGTGCAGTCAAGTATGGTGTGAGCACTGTCCTATTCTTCGTTTTGCGTAGTGTATATTGCTCTAAAGGATTGAATGTTTATTCTAATGGATTTTATCTATCTTGGATCAGGAAAAACCTAATTGATTGAAAACTTTGAATATTAAACCTTTTACTGTTGTGGTTTTGATAAATTCTAAATAGATTGTTGGATATTGTTTAATGATTATAAATTACTACATTTGCGGCGAAATTGCCGGTGGCACTTCAGCTGGAATGCTGATGTATGTTATTGTGCTTGGTAATTTAGTGATTTGTTAGAACACTTATAATTTTATTTGGTTCTTAATTTATGGCGGTAGGGTTTATTAGTAGCGCAATCGATGCTCTTTCCAACCGTTTTGATAACTAGGGGGGAACATCTTGAATTATAATAAATTGCATTGTACTTCCAACGGCATGGCCGTTTGGTTGTGTGTCCTCATCGGCTGTTTTCTGTCGATCCTGACAGTGGCGGCGGAAGCGCTTCCGTCAGACTCAGGCTTTACCTCTATGAGGACTGTCGTCTTATCAAAATCGTCCTCGGTTCAGGAGGACAGGCACGATACGACTTCATTCTCTGTCTATTACAGGTCAGCTGTATCCAAGATCGAACGTGGATTCCGGAACAACGCCGCCACTTTGAAAGCAGCCACCGAAGGACTCAGGTCCATCGTGTACAACGGTAATCTACGAATATACAAGGTTTACATAATCGGTGCCGCCTCACCTGAAGGCCGGCCGGAACTCAACGCGCGTCTGGCCCGTGACAGGGCTGAAGGAGTGAAAGCATTCCTGAAGAGCGTCGAGCCACGTCTCACGGATGCCGACTTCGTTGTCATCTCGCGTGGAGAGGACTGGGAGGGTGCCACCAAGATCGCCGCGTCCTACGACACCGAGACTGGATCGTCCACGGTCTCGGACATATTCAAGGATTCTCAAAATTCCGAGGCCAAGAAGCTGATGATGAAGTGTCTGCAAGGTGGAAACGTCTGGCGCAGGCTGATCTCGGACTACTATCCGTCCCTGCGACGCACGGATATTCATGTGCTTTACAGCACTGTCCGTCCGATCGGGCCGGTTGAGTGTGAATTGCCGGAAGTGACCCTTGAGGTGCCGTATTCAGTGAACATCGCCCCTCCGACGGTGTTGCCGGAGGTTGAGTTCCCTGAGTCGGAGCCGCCGAAGGAGAGATTCTACACCGTCGCCGCCAAGACCAACCTCCTCTATGATGCTGTGACCGCACTCAACGCCGAGGTCGAGTTCCCTGTCGGGAAGAACTTCTCGGTGATGGTCGAGGATGTGTTTCCGTGGTGGAACTGGGGGCCGAACGGCAAGAAATATTGCTTCCAGATCTGGTCAATGGGTATCGAGCCGCGCTGGTGGTTCGCGCGCGATGACAGGAGGGACTATCTTACAGGGCATTTCGCCGGCGTTTACGGCATGTCCGGGAAATACGACCTCCAGTGGGACACGAAGCTCTGCTACCAAGGAGAGTTCTGGTCTGCTGGATTGACCTATGGCTACGCCTTGCCGGTCAGCAGGTGGATGAACATGGAGTTCTCGGTCTCCGCCGGCTTCCTTCGCACGGACTACCGCCACTACCAGCCGGATCCGGGCTACGAGCACCTGTTCCGGGACAAGTACAACGTTGGAACCGTCTCCTGGTTCGGCCCGACGAAACTCAAGGTCTCATTGGTGATACCGATCGGGAAGGATTCACACAAAGTAAACAAAAACTAATCAGAAACAAGTATAAAGAACAAATCATCAACATGATGTCTGACACCAATATAAAGTATAGTTCCGCTGTGTTCTTCTGCCGTGGACTGTCCGTTCTCCTGCTGCTTTTTGCAATAGTCGCAGGCGGATGCCGGAGACGTCCCCTTGAGGATCCTGACAACCTTACCGCAGTCAGGGTCAGGGTGAATGTGGCCGGAATCCACAATGTCACGTCAGACATCTACAATGACAAGATCCCGGTCCAGAAGATAGAGCCGAGTGCCATGCACGTGCTGTTCTTTGGAGAAAACGAGGATGTTATTGCCGCAGAGGGCTTTATCACAGATGTGAGCTTTGACGAGAACGGAAACCGCATTGTGAGCGGAGAAGTCATGCTTGCACCGGGCAGTTACAGGATGCTCATCTACGATTTCGGCACTGAAGAGACTTTGATAAGGAACTACTATAGTTGGGACAAGGCAGAGGCATACACAGATCCTGCACCGTCAGCCGTTCTGAACAAGTACTCTACCAAAGGGAAAGACGCTCCGAACATTCTCATGCAGCCAGAGCATCTTGTGGTGGTCAGGAACGTGTGTGAGACTGTGCCCTATCACAACGGAATCTACACGATCTATGCGGATGCCTCATCGGTAGTTGAGAGCTGGTATATTCAAGTCAAGGTGGATGGGCTTGAATATGTCACTTCGGCGCAGGCTGTTCTCTCAGGCATGGTCCGCGCAAACCTTATTGCCACCGACACGAGGATGAACGATCCGGAAGCTTCCGTATGGTTCAATCTCCAGAAAAGTGATGACAAAGGCAAGAATGTGATCTGTGCGGTGTTCAACACATTCGGACGCATCCCGGAGTCGGACAACAACTTCGAGGTGACTTTCGACCTCGCGGTCAAGGGCGGCACGAGTGTCCGCAAGACCTTTGACATTTCGAACCTGTTTCTCACAGAGAATGCTGTCAAGCACCATTGGCTTCTTTTGGAGGACACTATCAAGGTCGAGCCACCGAAGGACTTAGGTGGTGCCTTTGAACCTAAGGTCGATGACTGGGAAGATGAACAGAAAAATATAGTGATTTAGTACTTACCATAGCTCATGATGGTAGGAGCGTAATTATTTATTAATTTATTGAAAAAGATTTTTTTTAATTTAACTTTTAATTTGTGTTTATCATGAAAAACGTGAATTTAACATATTTTTGTATAATTAACTATCAAGTTTGACGGTCTTTGCCT